>OGJY01000657.1_pt1 | contig 47488 bp, 36 predicted proteins | sample 1572231 | NCBI WGS metagenome assembly OGJY01 (sample SAMEA2582121, study PRJEB24529) | metagenome | biome: Human gut stool | place: China | collected 2011
CCCAGATGGAACGGGCGAAGCCGAAGGTTTTGCCTTCACCGTTCACCAGTTCGAAACAACGGCTGGTGAACAGCTTGCCGACTTCGTCTACCCAGGTGTATAAGGTTACGGATTCCGACATAGCAGGATAGGATGTCATTTCGATTGCCAGGCGGGAAAGTACCCAGGCTGTATGCCTTTCGGTCATGTCGTTATAACCGAACCCACGGTCGGCGGCATGACAGGAAGCTGCGTGCAGCAAATAGGTTCCGATCATCGGGATGGTGATGCGGCCCCGGAAGTCCATCAGATAGGACTCGGTGACAAAATGAAATTCTCCTACTTTGTTCTTCTCCATAATCTTCTTTTTATAATGAGGACTGTGTCCTTTCGTTATTATTGATGTTTGTCCTGCAACTTCTTTTCCATAGAGGAAAGCATGTCGCTCAGACGTTCCACTTTACTCTTCGTAATGGCGACACGGCCGGAACGAATGAATTGCAACACACCGATCGTTTCGCTCAATTCTTTGAACAGGGCTTGTGTCTCGTCGTAATGACCGCTCTTTTCAAGCACGACACAGGTTTCGTTCACTTCGAGGATACGGGCGTTGTACTTGCGGATCAAGTCCTCTACCGTTCCCATCTTGATGAAAAGCTCGGTACTCAGTTTGTAGAGGGCGATTTCCTGGTACACCAGGTCTTCATCCGTATTGTAATAGGCTTTCAGAATATCCACACGTTTGTCGATCTGTTTTACCACCTTGTCGATCATATCTTCTTCGGCAAAAGTAGTGATCGTGAACTTATGTATTCCCTTTATAGCAGAGGGAGAAACGGAAAGCGTCTCGATGTTCAGCTGCCGGCGCGTAAAGATAATCGTAATCTGGTTCAGAAGACCTACTGTGTTCTCTGAAAAGATAATAACGGTATATAATTTCTTTGTTGTCATAGCTTGTCCTCCTTACTTATCACCTAAAATCATGTTCGTAACACTTCCTCCGGCCGGAACCATCGGATATACCATACCACAGGTTTCAACGTTGGCTACCAGCAGGTAAGCTCCGTCGTGGTTCAGCATTTCCGCTATTGCATCGTCCAGTTCTTCGCGGTTGTCGACTGCGCGGGATGCGATGCCGAATGCCTTGGCTATCGCGACAAAGTCAGGATTCTTCATGATGGTGTTCGAATAACGTTCCTGGAAGAACAATTCCTGCCACTGGCGTACCATACCGAGGAAATTATTATTAAGGACGATGATCTTTACATTCAGTTCTTCCTGCATGATGGTTCCCAGTTCCTGGATAGTCATCTGGATACCGCCGTCGCCGGTAAAGAAACAAACGGTGCGGTCGGGAGCTCCCAGTTTGGCTCCGATAGCGGCGGGAAGGCCGAAGCCCATCGTTCCCAATCCACCGGAAGTAACCACACTACGGGTTTGTTTGTATTTGAAGTAACGGACACCCATCATCTGGTTCTGGCCTACATCAGTCACCAGGACAGCGTCGTCGTTGGTTGCTTCGGAGACTTTACGGACTACCTCGCCCATCTTCAGCTGTCCGCTGGTCGGATAAAGTTCTTTTTCGATCACCTTGTCGTGCTCTTCCTTCGCATCCGGTTCGAACTCGGCATTCCATTCCGGACGCTTGCGTTCTTCCAGCAGGGCGGTGATCATCGGAATGGTGTGTTTGGCGTTACCGAGGACTTTTACGTCTACCGGAACGTTCTTTCCTATTTCCGAGTTATCTATATCGAGGTGGATGATCTTCGCTTGCTTGGCGTAAGTCTTCAGATCACCGGTCACACGGTCGTCGAAACGCATACCGATGGCAATCAGCACATCGCATTCGTTTGTCTTGCGGTTAGGGCCTACATTTCCATGCATTCCCAGCATACCTTTATGCAGCGGGAAGTCGGATGGTAATGCGGACAGACCTAAGACGGTAGAGCCTGCGGGTATATCGTTCTTCAGCAAGAAAGCTTTCAATTCTTCTTCAGCCCCGCCCAGGATAACGCCCTGGCCTACCAGGCAGAAAGGTTTCTTTGCGCTGTTGATCAAAGCGGCGGCGGCTTCTATACGTTCTTCCCTGATATCCGGTTCCGGTTGGTAACTGCGGATATAATTTACTTTCTGGTATTCGTAATCGACCAGGCCAACCTGTGCGTCTTTCGCCAAGTCCAGCACAACAGGGCCCGGACGGCCGGTAGAGGCGATATAGAAAGCACGGGAAACGGCCCAGGCTATTTCTTCGGGTTTACGGATCTGGTAAGCCCATTTCGTGATAGGCTGTGCAATGCCGATCACATCGACTTCCTGGAAAGCATCGGTTCCCAGCAGCGGAGACGGAACCTGTCCGGCTATTACTACCATCGGCGTACTGTCCATCAGTGCATCGGCAATACCGGTGATGGTATTGGTTGCGCCGGGGCCGGAAGTGACGAGCGTTACCCCTACTTTACCGGAGACACGGGCGTATCCCTGAGCCGCATGTGTCGCACCTTGTTCGTGGCGTACCAGAACGTGTTTCAATTGATCTTTGTAGTCATACAAACTATCGTAAATAGGGATCGCTTGCCCGCCCGGATAACCGAAGATAGTATCTACTCCTTCAGCGATCAGCGCTTTCAGCAAAGCTTCCGAACCGGTTATCTTTTGTTTATCCATCTCTAAATTATAGTGTTTGGTGTTTTATTAATCTTCTACTATTCGTACACCGCCTTTATCGGCCGAAGCAACCATCTTGGCATATGCTTTCAGGGCTTTCGATACCGTACGCTGGCGGAAAGGGGGTGTAAAGGCTTTTGTTCCGCGGGCTTCTTCTGCCTGACGGCGTTCTGCCAGTCCGGCATCGCTTACCTTTACATTTATAGTTCGTTCGGGGATATTGATTTCGATTATATCGCCGTCTTTCACCAGGCCAATCGCCCCGCCTGCTGCTGCTTCAGGAGAGATATGTCCGATTGACAATCCGGATGTTCCACCGCTGAAGCGTCCGTCTGTGATCAGCGCACATTCTTTTCCCAGGTGTTTGCTCTTTATATAAGAGGTCGGATACAACATTTCCTGCATACCCGGGCCACCTTTAGGACCTTCATAGGTGATAACGACGACATCGCCGGAGACGACTTTGTTTTGAAGGATACCTTCGCATGCGGCATCCTGCGAGTCGAATACCTTGGCTGGGCCGGCAAAGCGGAAGATGCTTTCATCTACTCCGGCAGTCTTTACCACACAACCATCCTGGGCAATGTTTCCGTAAAGGACGGCCAGACCGCCATCTTTTACATAGGCGTGTTCTACATCACGGATACAACCGTTTGCACGATCCGTATCGAGTTCCTTATAATAGCTTTCCTGTGAACCGAGCACCAGGTTGAAACGGTGCGCCGGAGCACTCTTATAGATATTTATTGCTTCATCCGTTACATTTACGGAGGTAATGCTGTATCGATCGATGGCTTCTGTCAGTGTCATACCGTCCACACGTTTTACCGAACCATCTACCAGACCGGCTTTTACCAGCTCGCTCATAATACCGATGATACCGCCTGCACGGTTCACATCTTCCACATGGTATGAACAGCTGGGGGCAACCTTACAGATAACCGGGGTTTTACGTGAAAGCATATCGATATCTTTCATGGTAAAATCAACTTCTGCTTCGTGGGCAACAGCCAGCAGGTGGAGAACTGTATTGGTAGACCCTCCCATCGCGATATCGAGCGACATGGCATTCAGGAATGCTTGGCGGGTAGCGATGCTGCGCGGCAGAACCGAGTCATCGCCATCACGATAATATTTATAGGCATTATCGACAATCATTTTAGCTGCTTTCTTGAACAGGCGGGCACGGTTGGCGTGTGTTGCAACAACAGTTCCGTTTCCGGGAAGGGCCAGACCGATGGCTTCATTCAGGCAGTTCATTGAATTGGCTGTAAACATACCGGAGCAGCAACCGCAGGTCGGACAGGCTGAACGTTCCACCTTTTCTACTTGTTCGTCGCTTATCGAGTCATCGGCAGCTTCGATCATGGCATCGATCAGGTCGAGTGCACGGCCATCCAGGTTTCCGGCTTCCATCGGACCTCCCGATACAAATACAGTCGGGATATTCAAACGCATCGTTGCCATCAGCATACCCGGAGTGATCTTGTCGCAGTTACTGATACAAACCATAGCATCTGCTTTATGGGCATTTACCATATATTCCACGCTGTCTGCAATAATGTCGCGTGAAGGAAGAGAATAAAGCATTCCGTCGTGTCCCATAGCAATACCGTCGTCGATGGCGATCGTATTGAATTCGGCGGCAAAGCAACCGAGCTTTTCAATCTCCGCCTTTACCTGCTGACCGATCTCGTGCAGATGCACATGTCCCGGCACAAACTGGGTAAATGAATTCACAATGGCTATAATTGGTTTACCGAACTGCTCTTCTTTCATGCCGTTGGCACGCCACAATGCACGGGCTCCGGCCATGCGTCTGCCCTCTGTGCTATATGAACTTCTTAACGGATTCTTCATCATATTTGTTTTTTATCTTTTAGTCAATAAAAAAGCCCTTCTCTATATGGAGAAAGGCTTAAGAAATATCATTTACGACTTCACAACTTCTTACACACCTTTCTCCTTACCTACTAATGACTAGAAGGACCACCACGAGAATAATATGTAATACATTGTTCATCATCTTTTCTTATCGTCTTTATTTTGTTTGACGCTGCAAATGTAGAACAATAATTTATATGAGCAAAGGATTTAAAAGAAAAATCTTACTTTTTCTTTCATTTATCAAGAAAAGAGGGTGGTCATCTTGCATTTTAACAGATAACCGCCCTCTATATCTAAGGATTTTAATAATTATCAATACAGTATGGTTTCAATGATGTAGCCACCATCCCAAATATCCCCACATTATATGAGACCCGAACCATTCTTCCCGTGAAGGAAATTTATCTTCTTTTATATCCTGATAGTATTGTCCGGTTACATCACGATTTATCATATGAATCATTTCCGTATTCCGAACCGTTGCCCATTCTATTGCTTTTACAGAAGATTTATGATCCCATCCGTACAAATATGCCATTACATCCATCAACCAATAATTAGCCTGCCTCTTTCCTCCCCAATCATTCCCTTCAGGAAAATAAATCAAAGAAGATGCTTTCCCATCATTTGACTTCTGATACATCGTCTTTCCATTAAATTGCAGTTCAGTTAACGCATTATAGATTATAGCCCCATTATATAATGAAGATTGCAACCCATTTCTACCAGTTAATTCATAAATCCAGACATTTATAGCATTATGCATAAACGCAGTCATATAATCAGGATGGAGTATATTATGATTAATAACTGTCCCATTCGAATTCATATTACTGCCTTTCAATATTTGGTTTAACTTCACACCATCTACCACTGTATCTTTATTAATATCTTCCGGGGTTGCATATGCAGATATTTGCAATTCTACATTCTTTGCCATCCAACGATCATGATGTTCATGATGTGGCATCATGGCTGTTGCAATTGTCAATATGTTAGAGTTCCAAGCGTTTTCTTCAGCCTTGGTATCTCCTTCCGATATGATATTGCCGGATATATCCCGGTAATAAGGTACTTCATAATCGATGAAACGGTTGGCTTCATAAACTAACATCCTACATAACAATTCCCTATCAGAGACAGATAATTCATTCCATAAAAACCAACCGGCATTTGCCACTTGTGCTGCCCATAAAGCACTTTGCCACTGGTCTCCCCATCCCCCTTCACTGATATTCGATTTATGGTGATAAGCCAAAGAGCGAATTAAGTTCAAAGCGATATCCAATGCTTTTTCTTCCGAAACAAAAGTTATCTGCGGATCATACACATGCAATTTCAGACAAAGAGCCAATGTAAATACATGATGGGAAGCCGGGCGAATAAAATGTTCTGTATTTCCTCCAAAATCAAGATATTCACCTGACTGATCCTGAAACCGCTTGATCCCGTAATACCATTTATTCACAGTGTATTTATTATTTTGTCTCAACATATACCTCATCTCATCAGGGAATCTCCCTTGAGGCGACTCGCGTTCCCACATCGAAGCGGAAACTGGAATAACCAAATCCTGTAAAGAAATTGTATCTTCTGCAACAGCCCTTTCCAAACAGAAGAATAGGCTAAACATAATTATAAAAAAGCGGCCACTATATTTCATGCTTACATTCTTATTTCACCAATTTATAGATCTCACAAGCCGCCATCAGAAAACCACCTGTTCCATAAACCTGAGTCATTCTTTTTTCTATTCTTTTAGGATCTTGCCCGACAGGTTGCACCCAGCAAACTTTACCTTCCGTATCGACAGATGCAACAAGAGCTTCCCATCCTTTAATTACTATAGGTAAGTAATCTTCTTTAGAAAGATATCCTTGATTAATGCCATAAGCTAAAGCATAAACAAACAAACCGGTACTACTTGTTTCCGGATCTGCGTATGTTTCAGTATCCAACATGCTGGCACGCCAAAAACCATCTTCACACTGCAAGTCAGCAACCCGGCGACTCATTTCCTTAAACAATTGTAAGTAAAACGAACGGTATTTTTTATCCTTCTCCGGTAATGTTTTTAAAATCTCTGCAAGACCACCCATTACCCAACCATTACCACGTCCCCAAAAAACCTTTTTACCATTAGCCTCTCTTTTATCAAAATATTTTGCATCACGATAGAATAATTTTTCTTCTTTATCATATAAATGATCATAGGTCGCTTTAAACTCCTTATCAGCAAATTCCATAAAATTCTTATTACCGGTGATGGCATATAAACGAGAATAAACAGCTGGTGCCATATATAATGCATCACACCACCACCAACGATCACTATGTCCTTTCGTTATATCAATATTGCCTTGTGGTTGATGATTGATTACCCATTCTGCTCGCGCCAATGTAGGTATAAACATATTTTCCTTTTTATATTTGGTATACATATCCAAGTATGCTTGAGCCACACAAATATCATCGGCATTATACATCCGGTTTCCTACCTGCCAATATTCTTTATTGAATATATTTTCCAGATATTCAAAGTACCTATCATCACCACTCAATTCTGCCCAATCAAACATTCCATTATATAATACCCCATTTCGCCAACCACGTGCAACATTACTGTTAAATGGAGCTGTTTGATAGTCACGAACCTGCCAGTCGGCAACTTTAGTTGCCACCTTTTTAATAGCATCTTTATCTAACTTGTTATCAAATCCTTTTGCTTTTTGGTTTATTCGGATAGCACTATCATAAGATCTAAATCCCGGATATTTATAATTATAGACCCAGAGTACATCCGGCTGATCTCCAGAGTGATTCCGAACCACAAACGGTCGTATATTATCACGTTCGGAATCTTTTGTTAATGCTTCCGACACCCAAGGTTCCTCATTTCCGGGAAAAGTCCATTTCTCAATTTCAAACACATTATTAATCGGACGTGAAGTATAAACTATTGAAGGGTTTTCATGATCAAGATAAACCCCTCCCGAATAGTTTTCTTCAGTTTCTAGGTAATTTTTATTATTATAATCATTACGCATAAAACACTGCGCAGCATCGGTTATCTTATAATTTTCCCATTCTTTCCCATTCCAACGGGCATACCAATAGGAATGAATACTTCTTGCATGAGAAAAACGTGCATATACCAAAACTGGATTTTCGTCTTTATCAAACGCTATATCCCATATCCAAGCTTTATCAAATGTTTTAGTTGCATCATAAACTTTATCTGTTTGACTGGGCATTACCGGTTTACTGAAACTCTCAGAAATCACTTCTCCATTTGCTTTACACAATTTTCCATTCCGGTACATCATAAAGTAAATTGAATTAGTAGCTCTGTCGCGGGGATGCGCATCAGTAAAAGCAAAAAAGATTTTGTCTTTATGATTTGTTGTCACTTTCATATATGGACGTCCGCTTTCTCCATAAATAGTATCATTTACAACTATTGTCACCGGATCACTCCATATCTTGAAGTCATCTGTAAAAACAAATGTAGGTTTAAAATTACGTCCCCTGAAAAATAAATAAGTTCGATTATTCTCTTTCGATAATATAGCTGCATTTGTATAACAAACTCCTAAATTACCTGACATTTCCGGATCAATACTTTGCAGTTCACCCCAGGAACGAATATCTGAAGGATTCTTGGTTATTGCATAATAGATCGGTGAATTCTTTGTCCCACCATGAGCTGAAAAATATAACACTAATCGCTTATCAGGCAATGCCATCACAGAAGGGTTAGCATGATCGTCATAATCAAACTTATCACTTAACTTATACTGAAACTTATCCTGTGTTGCCGGATCATAGCTAAAAGCCCAGATACTACCCTCTTTATCAACAAAACCACCAAACATTTTATTATCGACATAAATAGCCCTGGGGTCTGAAAACCAGCACCAGGCACCATCATTTGTAATAAATGCATAATCTTCCGCATAAGAAGGTGTATCCCAATTTCTTGTTTGTGCCACAAGAAAACTTGATGGCACAAACAATATTGCTATTTGAATTAATAATAGAAATCCTTTCATTTTCATTCTTTTATATAAGTTACCAACCTGTGTTTTGTTCTAAACTCGGATTCAAATCAAGTGCATCCTGAGGAATAGGCCATACATACATATGATCTTTCCATACACGTTTTTCCATAAAAATATTCTCCCGTTTTCCGGTTTCCTCATTCATTATGGCAAAACCATACATATCACCATTTTTTACCTGATCACAAATCCTCCAACGAATAATATCATAATAACGAAGGCCTTCACAAGCTAACTCAATACGACGTTCGTGACGAAGTATTTTTCTCATTGCATCTGCTCCCGCTACAGTTATATGAGGCATGCCTGCTCTATCTCTAATTTGATTTATCAAAGTCCCAGCTTCCTGCAAATCCCGATTCAATTCAATCAAAGCCTCAGCTCGCATCAACAGAATATCTGCATAACGTATTAATGTTATATTTTTGTAAGATTTAGTACGATCTGCATTTTCACCTGTCATGTCAACCCACTTTGTAATCACATAGCCTGTACTCCAAGGTTTATTTTTGATATAATCCAATCCATTTTTATCAGCCGGGTCAAAGACAAAGGTCGTAACACCATTCTTCTTCCATTCCCAACCAGGAGTAACGACTGTTGATTTCAATCGCGGATCTCTGAACTCATATTCACCATAGTTACCTTCAGCTTCAATAGCAGCTCGTTCTGCAACATGCTTACACCCTAAAGCTTCACATTCCGAAAAAGGATGTCCTTCCATACATTCATATTCATCTACCATATTTTCCAATGGCATAACACGTCCCCAACCTGCATAAGGAGATGCTCCTGCTGATAAATTTCGGTTTAAATCATGTAACTTTAACGGGTTTGAATACTGATACTCCAATATGACCTCTTTATTATTTCCATCAGCTTGTGGTCTGAACAAATCCTCATAAGAAGCATACAATTCATACTTCCCCGATTTAATCACAGCTGATGTTTGTTCCAAAACAGCTTCATAATCTTTTTCATACAAGTATACACGAGACAGAAAAGAACGAACGACCATTTCATTTACACGGCCACTTTCTTCATTCGGATTTTTCTGAATATCCTGTAACGATTCATTTAATTCCTGCAATACAAATTTCAAGACATCCGCCCTGGGAGTACGTCCAGTCTGCTTTGATTCCTCCACCGTTAATAATTTTGTTACTAAAGGTATATCACCAAAATAGAATAACATGTCATAATACAGGAATGCACGAATAAAACGCACTTCAGCAGTCATATGGGCAAACTCATCTTCCGAAAAATTTTCTTTCGATTTTTCAAGACCCTCCAACACATAATTCAACTGAGCAATATCTGCATATTTCCATTCATCTTTCACCTTATTTTTTATTGCAGTAAATGAACCATCTCCCATCATATTTTCAGAACGCCAAATAGCATTATCAGAATAGCCATCCCGATAAGGAACAATTTCGTGATCAGGTAAGAAAGTATAACAATTATCTACCATCATTTTTGCCTGGGTTGCATCTTTCCACCAATTATCATCTGAGATTTCATGCAAAGGCGGCATATCTAAAAAAGAGTTACAACTAATTCCACAGCAAGCTAAGCATACAAACAATGTATATTTTATTATTTTTTTCATACTGCCATAATTTTAAAATTCAACATTCAGACCGAAAGAATAAGTTTTTGCCAATGGATATGTAAAAGCATTTTCCGTTTCAGGATCATAACCCGGCACAAAATTATCTATCGTAAATAGATTTGTAGCTGAGAAAAAGACACGCATATACTTCAATCCAATTGCTGATAATGCCGTTTGCGGAAGTTTATATCCCAACTGTAAGTTCTTCATGCGAAGATATCCTCCATTGATTTTCCAAAAATCAGAACATTCATAATTAAAACTACCTTCCGCATTCGGTTGTACTCTAGGGTAGGCAGCATCCCTATTCGTCTCAGACCAATAATCCATATGTTGTTTCATTAAAGGACTATCATTAAAAGGACGCACTCCAGGGCCAGTCATGATATAGTCTTTTTGCCCAATGCCCTGAAAAAACATTGATAAGTCAAAACCTTTGTATTCACCGCTCAAACGCAAGCCAAACAGATAATGCGGACTAGGATCGCCAATAACAACCCGATCATTTCCATCAATCTTTTTATCATTATTTTGGTCTACATAGCGAACATCTCCGGGCTTATTTTTGACATTCTGGAATGGAGCTTCTGCTATTTCTTCTTCAGATTGAAATAATCCCATCGACTCATAACCATAAATTGAATTTATCGGATAACCAACATTAGTATATTTATTCTCACTAATCCAGGCATTCGAATCACCGATATCTTTTACTTCATTTCGGTTATCCGAGATATTAGCACGGACACTATATCTGAAATCTTTTATCTGATCCGTCCAACCGACTTCTAATTCCCAACCCCGATTGCCAACTTTACCTATGTTCATTTTAGGCTTACCTAAGCCGTATTCCATAGGAACAGGCATTTCTATTAGAATAGCACGGGTTTCTTTAGAATAATAGTCTGCAACAATACTTAAACGATTTCCTAACAATTGAGCATCCAATCCAATATCAAACATATATGTTTTTTCCCAACCCAAATCGGCATTTCCCAAAGATTTAAGATAAGCACTTTGCCCATAAATATTATTTAAAACAACATTCCCCATCGAGATAGTCGTATAACTAGGATACAGACTCATTTTTGTTTTAGCATCCACCAATCCGGAAGATGCACCAGCCATCCCCCATGATGCACGTATTTTCAAATCATCCAACACATTCGCTGTTCTCTTCATAAAAGATTCTCCTGTCACACGCCAGGCGGCAGAAACAGTAGGGAAAGTAGACCATCTGTGACCTTTGGCAAAATTAGACGAGCCATCAGAACGGAAACTGGCAGACAACAAATATTTTCCGGCATAATCATAATTCAATCGGCCTATAACCGATGCTATACTCCAATGTTCAGCTGTTCCCTCATTACTCCATGCGTCTTTTGAACCCGCATCCAAAACATAAATCAGATCTGTCGGATACCCATCACGAAATGCATCCACATTATTTTTACTCTCACTTTCCGACTGGAAGCCAGCTAACAAATCAAAATTATGGTCTTTTATCTTTTTCTTATAATTCAATAATGCTTGTAAATTATAATATTGCAGAAAATCCCGTTCCTCTTTTAATGAGTTTACACCATTTTCATAAGTCTTCTGAGTAAAATAATCCGTAAAAGATATTTTTCTGCTACGAGAAGATACATTATCGAATACATAATTCACATTCGCTATACCAGTGAATTTCAATCCATCCAATATTTCATAATCCAACTTGAACACACCACTGGCATCATGTTTATCTTTATATCCATGACCACGTTCTTTCAGATAAGCTATTGGATTAATAATCAGACTTGAATTATATCCATATGTACCATCAGTGTAATAAGCGACCTGGGTCGGATTCATCTTATATACATCCTTAATAATGTCATCAAATCCCAGAACTTCATCTTTCTTACGCTGGATATAACGAAAATCAAAAGAAATTCCAAAGCGTTTTGTAATAGCAACATCTACATTGGAACGTACATTAAAGACATTCTGCGTTATTTCCGGAATAACTCCTGTTTGATGATCCACTCCTCCACTCAAATGATATTTCACGGTTTCATTTCCACCCGATGCCGCAATAGAATGCCGTGTAGAAATACTATTCTGAAACATTAAATCAAGCCAATTTGTACTAGGGAAACGATTTAAATCCTCACCACTGGCAAATTTGGCTATGTCGTCAGGTAAATAAACATCCGATTTGTCTATATTCCGATAAGCCTCATTAAGAACAGCTGCATACTCCGCTGAACTGAGGGTTTCAGGCATATCGGTCGGAGTATTTATTCCCACATAACCATTATATCTAAATGTCGGCTTTCCCATTTTACCACGTTTCGTCGTAACCAATATTACGCCATGCGCAGCACGAGATCCGTAGATTGCTGCAGAAGCGGCATCTTTCAACACTGTCACATTATCAATGTCGTCCACATTCAGATAATTAAACTCACCGGGAACACCATCGATAAGAACTAAAGGAGTTCCACCATCATTCAATGAAGTTGCACCACGTAACTGCATCTTTGAAGCCTCACCAGGTCGTCCGGAACTTGTAATACTTAAACCCGCCACTTCGCCCTGAAGAGCATCCGTCACTGTTTGTATTGGACGATTCTGTAATGTTTCAGACTTAACAGAAGTGACTGCTGTTGTCAAGTTTCCCTTCTTTACAGTTCCATATCCTACCACAACAACTTCTTCCAATAATTCAGTATCCTCTTTCAATACTACAGTAAAAGTATTATTACCATTTACAGTCATTTCACGAGGAGCATAGCCGATATAGGAAATAAGCAATACAGCATCATCTGGAACTTCAAAGTTAAATTGCCCGTCCATATCTGTAATCGTACCGTTTGTAGTACCTTTCACAACTACGTTCGCACCAATAATAGTCTCGCCTTTATCATCTTTCACAACACCAGACACTTTCTTTGTTGAAGAAGATGCCTTGGTTTGTTTTTTAATGATAATATGCCCGTTAGTAAATGTTATCGAACAGCCAGAACCTTCCAGTAATTGTTCTAAAACTGTTTTCACGTTATTATTTTTAGGCAACTTGGTTATGACACGAGAATCATTTACTTCATGGACATTATAATCCACAAATAATTTTGTTTGCTGCTCAATCTGCTTGAAAGCAGTCTTCAATGTAACGTTATTCCCTGTAAGACTTACCCGTTGTTGTTGTGCATAAGAAAATATGCTACAAGCAGATAGAGTCATTACCAGCAACAATTTGGATATACTTTTTCTATTATTTATAGGTATTAGATTAGTTAATTTCATATATTTGTATGTTTGAAAATTGAATATTAATAATATCTGACGCATAAATCGTCAATCCAATGATGTTCTGTATTCGATTTCAAATCCCGGAAAGAGGGATTTTCGCACTGTCTGTCTTTCCGGTTTTCTTTTTTTCATAATTTATTCTCTCCTATATTTAATTTATAAATACCACATTCCTCTTTATTTTATAATGTATACCTATCAGTTGTTGCAGGATATTCAACACATCTTCCAGTTTTTCTTCCGGTGAGAATTTCACATTATAATACTCACTTGCATACTTTTGAGAGTTATAATGGATTGTCACATTAAATTTACGTTCCAAAGAAGCCATCAAGCGGCTAAACGAAATATTTTCAAATATCAGATAGCCATTTCTCTCCATATTATATAAAGAAGCGTCAACAGACTGGACTGTCACCGTATGCGCCAGATGTGAATAAATCAATTGCTGATCCGGCTTCAGGATAGTTGGTTGGATATTTTCATCCCTTACAGATACCGACACACTTCCTTCTTCCAACATCGTCATTGAACAAGAATCGCTAGGATAAGTTTCCACCGTAAAAATAGTTCCCAGTGCTTGTATATTAAGATAGGTTGTCTGTACAATAAAAGGTTGCTTCGGATTTTTCTGTACAGAAAATGAGGCTTGACCGGAAAGATAAACTGTTCGCGTATCTGTATCAGTAAAATCCGTCGGATAAACCAACAAGGTACCAGCATCCACCCATACCTTTGATCCATCTGGCAATACGACTTGCTTACTTTCTCCATAAGGGACAAACATCTGGGCCATTTCCACATGACGTACTGGTTTAAAACGACCTGATAACCAATAAGTTGAACTTGCAATCATTAGCATCAACAGAAAGATTGCCGCATACTTCACCCACCGATGGAACAATGATACAGAGCGTTTTTGATCGACGCTGACAAAAAGATGTTTCTGTAAGGCTTCCCAGTCATTATGAGTAGAAACCGTCACTTCTGATAGGGACTCCTCCCATAAATCTTCTAGTATCTCCTTCTTTTGTTCTTTTGCATCGTCCGCCTTCAACCAACGCCCAAACAATATACGTCCATACCGGGAAAAGTGTTTTCCAAAGTACAGTCGCATCAATTGTTTTGTATTGTTGTTTTCTTCCATAAAATATCCGTCTTTATAAGGATGTAGGTTAACCGGACGAATACACACAACCAAAATATTTTTTTTCTGAAAGTTTCAATCATTCCCTTTAGTTGAAACATTTGTTCCACCTAAGTGAAACACTTGTTTCTTCTAGGTGAAACAGTTGTTTCTCCATAGTGAAACTTTTATCGGATATAAAGACTTTTATTCTATACAAACGAGGAAAAAAAGATAAAGTACCTTCCGAAGAATAGCTAATGCTGCCGTCAGATGGTTTTCTACAGTTCGCTTACTGATATTCAGGCGGGTGGCAATCTCATCATTAGACAGACCTTGTTCACGGCTCATTTGGTAGATCAACTTCCGCTGGGGAGACATTTGTTCGACCACACGGTTGATGATAGTTTGTAGTTCTTGTGCGAACAATACTTCTTCTTCCGATTGGGAAATGGAAGCTTCCAACAAAAATTCATTGGTATATTTCTCAGAAACTGCAAGACGATCAAAATAGTCATAGACTGTAAAACGTGCCATCTGAAAAAGATAAGAAGAAAAGGAACGTACATCCTTCAGTTTTTCTCGGTCTTTCCATAATGACAAGAACAAATCCTGGGCCATATCACGACTCTGCTCTTTATCGTGAGTTAACCCAACAAGAAAGTATACCAACCTAGGCTGATATTTGAAAAAAAGCTGCTCGAAAGCATTCACGTTTCCTGTAGCGATCTCCTCTAAGATATGTTTTTCCCCGGGTAGTTCCATAACAACTGCGAAGTAGCGAAAAATATCAGAAATATCAAAATAAAAAGAATCAGATAAAATAATTTGTATCTTTGACCCCAATCAATCGACAAACTAAGAAAAACTGACTGAACTAAGATAAAATGAAACAATACAACTTTGACGAAGTAATTGAACGCCGCGGAACCAATTGCGTCAAATATGATGCGATCAAAGAGCGGTACGGCAATGAGAATCTTACTCCTCTATGGGTTGCCGATATGGATTTCCGTACACCTGACTTTATTGTCAATGCGATAAAAAAACGCTGTGAGCACGAAATATTCGGTTATACTTTCGGTTCTGATTCTTACTATCAAAGTATTATCGAATGGGTAGACTACAAGCAAAAGTGGAAGATCAAACGGGAATGGCTTAGCTATATTCCGGGTATTGTGAAAGGAATTGGCTTCGTAATCCAGTGTTTCACCAAGCCGGGAGATAAAGTGATTATACAACCTCCTGTATATCATCCCTTCCGTATCGTGCCGGAAAGCATGAAACGTGAAGTGGTCAATAATCCGTTGAAATTGGTTGATGGTATTTATGAAATGGACTTCGACCAGCTCGAATCCGTGATCGACGAGCAATGTAAAGTCCTGATCCTTTGTAATCCTCATAACCCGGGCGGAATTGTATGGAAAAAAGATACGCTGATCAGACTCGCTGAGATCTGTGCAAAGCATAATATCCTGGTCATTTCAGATGAGATACATGCAGAAATGGCTTACCCGCAATTCACCCATCATCCGTTTGCCACCGTTTCGGAAGCTGCCGCCAATTGCAGTATTACTTTCATGGCGCCAAGCAAGACATTTAATATTGCGGGCATCGTAACTTCCTACTCTATCGTTCCTAACGAAAAGATAAGAAAAGAATTTTACGAATTCTTGGAAGCCGGAGAACTGGGTGACGGTACGATCTTTGCTTATACGGCAACCGAAGCGGCTTATACATACGGAGCCGAATGGTTACAGCAAATGAGAATGTATGTGATGGAGAATGTCCGTTTCGTAGACGAATTCTTCAAAACAAAACTGCCGAAGATCAAAGTATATCCTCCGCAAGCCTCCTTCCTGGTCTGGTTGGATTGCCGCGATTTGAAGTTAAGCCAGGAAGAACTGGTTAAACTGTTTCAGGAGAAAGCCGGCTTATTGTTGAATGATGGAAGTATGTTCGGCCCTGGCGGAGAAGGTCATATGCGACTGAATATAGGTTGTCCACGTTCCGTTCTGGATACAGCATTGAACGCATTGAAAAAAGCGATCGACAAAAAATAAACCCCTATAAGCCGGTTCTCTCCAGAATCGGCTTTTTTATTACCTAACAGCTATTATATCAGTCCTTTTATTCTGATCATGCCGATGTCCCAAATAATCGTACCGGATAATCATATCTGATATTTCCCAAGCTTTCTTTGCCATATAAATATCCTCTTTAGAAACTCCCGCCGTATCTCCCAGAACATTCAACTGGGGATCAACTTCAAAACCCGGTCTATGAGGATCTAATATGCTTTCTCCCATTCCTCGCCACCAATAATCATTCAGGCCTAACAAATCCAATAAAGTCGGATATACATCCACCTGCCCCATCACCTTTCCATAATATAAATTGAAAGGTGCATTTAATATGATCAAGGGGACAAATGACTTATCCGAAACAATCTGTTTCCCTACCGGATCATCGCAGAGTTCTTTTCTTACTGTGCCTAACGCTTCATGGTCTCCCATGATCATGATCAACGTATTATCAAAACGCCGATCAGCCCGGAGCTGCGCGATGAACTCACCAAGAGCCCGGTCTGTATAGTTGGCCATTGTCATATAGTTATTAAGCACTTCGGGGACTTCGGGAGAAAAGAATACCTTTTTCAGAGAATCCGGCAAGAGGAAAGGATTATGCCCGGAATAAGTGATACATTGCAGGAATGTCTTCCCCGACTCATTCCAAACTTCGTTATTCTGTATCTTCTTCAGACACTGACGCAGAAAGGCACGGTCGCCCACTTGTCCACGAGATCCGACAGGCTCCTCTTTTATAAAACATTTCTTTGAAACCAAGCTATCATAGCCCATAGCCGGTGTTATTACACACTGATTCCATACCATCGGTTTATCAATAGTCAGACTATATGCTTCAGAGTCTTTATACTTTTCTTTAAACGCTTTTGCCAGTGAAGGATAATATGATTCCGGGAATTTTATACTGTAAGGTCCGGAGTTTATAGGCAAAAGACCTGTATTTACCAGTAATTGCGCATCGATAGAACGGCCGCCCTTTACCTGCGATAATACATGAGGAGCATAAATTACTGATGAATCCCTTATTATCCGGTTCAGATTCGGCGTTATCTCCTGCCCTTCGACTGTCTTATCCAACACCCAACTTTCCAGAGATTCAGCTAAAATAATAATACAATTATCCCTTGAATAAGCTTTTGGTAGAACGGATTTCCAATCCGTTCTCCTGGTTAACCAGGAGTCAATACGATCCTTTATTTCCGGACTGTATGTGATATTACTACATGAATAGTCATAATAAAGAGAACCGAATATAGTATACATCGGGATATTGCATGTATGAAGATAAGCATCCTGCAATTTCTCGTAGGCTGTTTTAAAACCATTCTGGCTCCAAAGCCGGATCGCAGGAAACAAAGAAACAAGTAATATCAGACAAATATACCGGACAAAGGCTAAAGGCATTTTATTTCCCTGGGATGTTTTAACTTCCGTTCCTTTCCGGTAATTAAACCACCATAAGAGACCGACCACCAAAGTTGAGAGCGGAAATAAAGTATCTACTATCCGTAGTGAGTCAAACACACTTCCTGAAAATTCAGTCAGGTTGGCTGCCAACGAATAGCTATCCAAAGGAATTGCCGTAAAATAAGTACGAAAATACATCAGGTTGGAGACAAACAAACAGTCCATCAACACGAAGATTACCAAAGTAATCTTTACCGCCCGGAAACAGACCAACGGCAATAATAATAACAAGGCTACCAGCAGAGTATCCAGATAGGTCTCTATCTTTGAAAACGGAGTAAACGTGGATAACATGCACCAGAGCAAATTAAACCACATAAACTTCAGGATCAAACAGGAAAAAAACAGACTTACTAACCTTCTGTTATCCACACAACAAGGAAAGAAAAAGTCCCTCAATTTAGAAAACCACATGTGTAAGTATACTTTATTAACCTATCGATACACACTATATACTCACTACTAAAATATATAATCTGTAGATTTTTGTTTCAGCCGACAAAGATAAGTATATTATAGATTAAAACATTACATATCTTTATTTTTAAAAGAATAACCTGATTAACTCGGAAATTATACGTAAATTTGTCTCGTTTTATTTATTACAAATACAATTAAAAATGAAAATTACAGCAAATAAGTTCGTTGCGGTTACATACGACCTGAACGTAGGAGAAGGTGAAGAGCGCGAGTTGATGGAAAAAGCAGTGACAGAAGCTCCTTTAAAATTCATCTTTGGAACAGGCGCCATGCTTCCTGCTTTCGAAGATGCTTTGAAAGGTCTCGAAGTAGGTGATAAGTTCGACTTCTCTATCGCTCCTGCCGACGCATACGGAGAATATGTGGAAGATCATGTATTGGATCTGCCGAAAAACATTTTTGAAGTTGAAGGTAAATTCGACTCGGAAGTTATCAAAGAAGGTAACACTGTTCCTATGATGGACTCAAACGGTAACCGTCTGAACGGTTCTATCCTTGAAGTTAAAGACGATGTTGTTGTTATGGACTTCAATCACCCGTTGGCTGGTGAGACTTTACACTTCAGCGGTGAGGTTATCGATGTTCATGAACCGACAGCAGAAGAAATTGCAGCGTTATCAGCTCCGGCTGGCGGATGTGGTTGCGGATGCGACGACTGCGGAAGCGATTGCGGTGACCACGATCACGAAGGCGGTTGCGGATGCGGTAGCTGCCACTAATAAATAAAAAGAAAGATGCAGAATGGGGAATGAAGAATTAAAAGAGATTCTGCATTCCTCATTTTCATTTCCAGACTCATTCTTAATTCTCCACTTTTTCATTTATCAAGTATGAATACATTCGGAAATATATACAGATTAACCTCATTCGGCGAATCACACGGCCCGGGTATCGGAGGTGTTATCGATGGATGTCCGGCTGGCATCGAACTGGACACAGAGTTTATCCAGCAAGAATTGAACCGACGTAAACCGGGACAATCAAAAATCACGACTCCCCGTAAGGAAGACGATGAAGTACAGTTCCTTTCCGGTATCTACGAAGGAAAGACTACAGGTACACCAATCGGATTCATTATCTGGAACAAGAACCAGCATTCGTCGGATTACGACAATATGAAGACGGTTTACCGCCCTTCACATGCAGACTATACTTACCAGACGAAGTATGGCATCCGCGATCCTCGTGGTGGTGGACGTTCTTCTGCCCGCGAAACGATAGCCAGATGCGTTGCCGGTGCAATTGCAAAACTGGCATTGCGCCAGAAAGGAATCAATATACAGGCATTCACCTCTCAGGTCGGCCCTATCAAACTGGAAGGCAGTTACAAAGAGTATGATCTTAATCTGACAGAAGAAAATGCAGTAAGATGTCCTGATCCGGCCAAGGCTGCCGAAATGGAAACACTGATTGCCGAAGTGAAATCAAAAGGAGATACGATCGGTGGAGTGATTACTTGTGTGGTAAAAGGCACGCCTGTCGGTCTGGGGGAACCGGTATTCGGTAAACTACATGCTGCTTTAGGTCATGCCATGCTGACGATCAATGCAGTAAAAGGGTTTGAATATGGCGATGGATTCGATGCAGCCTTGTATCGTGGTTCCGAACGCAACGACCGTTTCTTCAATGACAACGGACATATCAACACACATACCAACAACTCAGGCGGTATCCAGGGAGGAATTTCCAACGGACAGGATATCTATTTCCGTGTTGCCTTCAAATCTGTGGCTACGATCCTGATGGAACAGGAAACCATCGATATGGATGGAGAAGATACCATCTTGAAAGCTCGCGGACGCCATGACCCGTGCGTACTTCCCCGGGCTGTACCTATTGTCGAGTCAATGGCAGCAATGACGTTACTGGATTATTTATTGATACAGAAGACAAGAGAGTAATAATGTGACAATTATACAATGTGCCGATATGCTAATTAAGAGAATGATAGTTCTATTCTTTAACTGGCATATCGGCACATTTCTTACCTTAGCACATTACTTTTATTCATGATGATAAGGTTCATTATTCAATATGGTCATCGCCCGATAGATCTGTTCCACGAAGATCAGGCGGATCATCTGGTGCGAGAAAGTCATCTTGCTTAACGATATCTTTTCAGAAGCGGCTTTGTAAACAGCTTCACTAAATCCGTAGGGCCCACCTACAACAAAGACCAGCCGCTTCGGAACTGTATGCATCTTCTTTTCTATATAGGCAGAGAACTGCACAGATGTGAAATCCTTTCCTTTTTCATCCAATAATACTAAATAGTCTCCAGCCTGTAAAGTCTTCAATATCAACTCACCTTCTTTTTCTTTCTGTTGGGTTTCCGATAAGTTCTTTACGTTCTTTATATCCGGGATCACTTCCATTTCAAACGGAATGTAATGGACTAAACGGTTCTTATATTCATTGATTGCCTCTACAAAATAACCGGCATCCGTTTTGCCTATTACGACCAGTGCTATTTTCATTCGTTTACATTTTAAGTGTTGAAGGCGCTAATTTACAGGAAAAATACATACCTTTGCCTCAGAAAACTCATAAAAAGAGGAGATAGCTTATGAAACGATTATTACTTACATTGGCATTGATACTCTCATTTTTGAGCGTCATGGCGGCTGATATTACTCCTATATCTAATGCCTTCAAAGGAGGAAATGCCTCTTCACTAACAGGAGCAATGGATCAGGAAGTAGATATGGCCATTCCCGGCTCATCTAAGAAATGCAACGGAAGCGAGGCCGTAAAGATGCTGTCTACCTTCTTCGGGAGCAATAAACCCACAGGCTTTTCAGTAGTACATCACGCGGATAAAAAGGACGCCGGTTTCTTTGTTGGAAAACTTCCGACAGCTTCAGGCGAATATCGTGTAAACATCACTTACCGTGCCGATGGGGATAAAGCGATCATACAATCAATCAGAATAGAATAACAAATGGATCAGTTAATCGACGACTTAATTAAATTATCGTTTGCCGAAGATATTGGCGACGGCGATCATACAACATTATGCTGCATTCCCGATACAGCCATGGGAAAAAGCCAGCTTATCATTAAAGAAGATGGCGTACTGGCCGGTGTTGAAATGGCTAAACGTATCTTCCACGACTTCGACCCGGAACTGAAAATGACGATCTTCATCAATGACGGTGCGGAAGTTAAGAAAGGCGACATCGCTTTCACCGTAGAAGGTAAAGTGCAGTCATTGTTACAGACAGAACGCCTGATGTTGAACGTAATGCAGCGTATGAGCGGTATTGCAACGACAACCCGCAAATATGTCAAGGCACTGGAAGGGACTAAAACCCGTGTGCTGGATACCCGCAAGACAACTCCGGGTATGCGTATGATGGAAAAGGATGCCGTAAAGATCGGTGGTGGCGTTAATCACCGTATCGGATTGTTCGATATGATCCTGCTGAAAGATAATCACGTAGACTTTGCCGGTGGTATCGAACAAGCAATTACCCGTGCACAGAACTACCTGAAAGAAAAAGGCAAGAACCTGAAGATCGAAATCGAAGTACGCAACTTCGACGAACTGCAACAGGCCATGAACGTGGGCGGCATCGATCGCATCATGTTGGATAACTTCAATATCGAAGACACAAAGAAGGCTGTTGAAATGATTGGCGGACGCTTCGAAACCGAATCATCCGGCGGTATCACTTTCGATACATTACGCGATTATGCAGAATGCGGCGTAGACTTTATCTCTGTCGGAGCACTGACCCACTCGGTCAAGAGTCTCGATATGAGTTTGAAGGCTTGCTAAGAAATATTTATAAGGCGGATAGTTGAACATCCGCCTTTCTTTTTATATATTTGCCACAGTATTAACAAAACAACTATAAACTATGAAAAATGCTACGACAATCCGTAAGCCTAAAAAGCCCGATAAACAAAAGTGTCTCACCGAGTAAGTAGGAAAACACGAAAAGCATTCTATCTGGAAGCCAGTAAATACATTGGTGATCTTACTAAATTGATATTCGGAGGTATCATTTTAACGAATATATTAAACTTCAACATTGACAAAATAATTATCTTTGTATCAGGATTTATAGCTGTTATTATTCTAACAGCTTTTAGTTTTGCTTTATTTTTAAAAGGAAAGGAGTAAATTATGGGATTTGTCTATTTATGTATTACAATGAGTGCCATAGGTATAGCTTTTTTATTTGGCTCATGACGCCGGGTGGTCAAAGATGGTGGCACGAGAAATAACGACTTACATTAGCTAATATATACTAAAGGCGGAAAGTTATCCGCCTTTTCTATTTTTATCCGATACGTGAAACCTCATTATCCTTCAACTGATACCTCTCCCCGCTTTCCGGGCAAACCGCACAGCCATCCCCGTCAAAATACAAACGATGGCCATACTCGCTTACCCAACCGATCTGTTTGGAAGGATTGCCAACCACCAGCGCATAAGGCGGAATCTCTTTCGTGACAACCGCACCAGCACCAATCAAAGCATACGCACCGATATTATGTCCGCAAACGATCGTAGCATTTGCACCGATCGTAGCCCCTTTGCCTACATGCGTTTTCATATATTCGTCTTTACGGCAAACGGCACTGCGCGGGTTGATCACATTTGTAAATACACAGCTAGGGCCCAAGAAAACATCCTCTTCACAAGTCACGCCGGTATAGACGGAGACGTTGTTCTGCACCTTTACGTTATTACCCAGAACCACTTCAGGCGATATAACGACGTTCTGCCCGATGTTACATCGTTCGCCAATCGTACAACCGGTCATAATATGGGAGAAATGCCAGATGCGGGTATCATCGCCAATTGTACAACCGGGGTCGATAACTGCTGTTTCGTGTGCCTGATAAGTTGCCATAACAGATTATTTATAGATTAAGAAAATAGTCGGTTTCTTGCTCAGGTCGGGCACTTTCCCTGCCCAATCCTTTACCGGACGGGTATGGATATATTCATCTTCGCAGGTGATATCCGATGCAATACATAACTTAGTAGAAGGGCGGCAGGTACGGATCAGCTCCTCAGCCAGCTTATTGTTGCGGTAGGGCGTTTCGATAAAAAGCTGCGTCTGGTTCTCCGCATAGATACGCCCTTCCAGCTTCTTGATCGCATTGGTACGTTCCGACGCATCGATAGGCAGATAGCCATGAAAGGCAAAACTCTGTCCGTTGAAGCCGGAAGCCATCACCGACATCAGTATGGACGACGGCCCTACCAGCGGCACAACCGGATAATTCTTCCGCTGTGCTATAGCCACCACATCCGCCCCCGGATCGGCAACTGCCGGACATCCCGCTTCGGAGATAACACCTACGTGTTCTCCCTTAGCCAAAGGGGCCAGGTAACCCGCCACATCCTCCACAGAGGTACGCTTATTCAGTTCATAAAAAGTCAGGTCGTCAATCACGATAGACGGCTCCGTCTTTTTCAGGAAACGGCGGGCGGTACGTATATTTTCTACAATAAAATGTTTAATCTGAAGAATGATCTCACGATTATATTCAGGAAGAACCCGACGATGTTCAGTCTCCCCCAAAGTAACCGGTATAAGGAAAAGCGATGCTTGCATACTGTTAGTTTTCTGCAAAGTTAGTACTTTTGCACCAAACAAACAGAATAAGATGGCACTTCCTATCGATTTTATCACACGCACCCGTGCCTTGTTAGGCGACGAATATGAGAAACTGGAAGCCGCATTGCAAGCGGATGTTCCCGTAAGTATCCGTATCAACCGACAAAAAGGGACGAAAGCTCCGGAGACATCTCCCGTAGGCTGGAGCGATACTGGTTATTATTTACCCGAACGCCTGTCGTTCACCTTCGATCCGCTGTTCCATGCCGGAGCTTATTATGTGCAGGAAGCCTCTTCGATGTTCCTCGAACAAGCCATCCGCAACTTTGTTACGGAGCCCGTCAGATGTCTCGACCTGTGTGCCGCGCCGGGCGGGAAATCCACCCATCTGTTAAGTACCTTGCCCGAAGGTAGCCTGTTAGTCAGCAACGAAGTGATCCGCAGCCGCAATAATATCCTGGCTGAGAACATCACCAAATGGGGTAATCCGAACAACATCGTAATCAATAATGACCCCGAAGAGATCGGCCGCCTCACCCATCTGTTTGATGTAATCGTCACCGACGTGCCCTGTTCCGGTGAAGGAATGTTCCGCAAAGATACCGACAGCACCGGCGAGTGGAGCGTGGCCAACGTCAACCTTTGTGCCGCCCGCCAGCGACGCATCATCCACGATATATGGGATGCTCTGAAACCCGGTGGCCTGCTTATTTACAGCACCTGCACCTACAATACGGAAGAAGACGAGGACAATATCCATTATATCATAGAAGAACTGGGAGCCGAAGCCCTGACCATCCCCGTGAAAGAAGAATGGCAGATCACAGGCGCACTCCGCCACGACCATCCGGTATACCGCTTCTTCCCCCATAAAACCAAAGGGGAAGGTTTCTTCCTCGCCGCCCTGCGCAAAGCACCGGGTGAGACAGAAGAAATCCGTCCCCGGAATAAAAGCAAGAAAGAGAGAGGGAAAGCGGCGCCCGTCCTCCCTTCCGTGGTAAACGACTGGATAGAGGAAGCCGGCAAGTTCCGCTTCGAACTGATCAACGACACAATACAGGCCATCCCATCAGCCCATCAGGAAGCATGGCAACTGATTGCAGGCCAGTGCCGGATCGTCACAGCCGGAATCCGCATCGGCGAGATAAAAGGGAAAGATATCCTCCCGGCCCATTCGCTGGCAATGAGCACGTCACTGAACAGAGAAGCCTTCACCACCGTTGAAATCAATTGGGAAGATGCTGTCAAGTACCTGAAAAAAGAGGTTTTACTCTTGCCCGAAGAGACAAAGAAAGGCTATGTACTGGTCTGCTACAACGGTTTCCCGCTGGGATTTGTCAAGCATCTGGGCAACCGGGCTAATAACCTCTATCCCCAGGAATGGCGCATCCGCAGCGGTTATCTGCCGGACAAAGTGGTCTTATATCCCGAGAACTAAGCAGGAAGGTCGTTACATCTAAGGATCTTCCTCCTTACTATTAAGCATTTTCCTCCCTACTTTGAATAAAGGAAGGCAAACTTTACATAAATGCAAAGCAAGCATTACATAAAAGAAAGGCCACTATTACATATACGTAAGGCAAGCCTTACTTTTACAAAAGTGCAGACTTGGATGCTTAATTGTCCGGAGAAAAGAGCTTAATAATGCAGACCTATCGGCTTAGTATTCGTATAGTCAATACGCCTGGACTACCTGCGGTTTAGGAATATTCACCGTATAAAGAGCCGCTTCGATCTTACGTATCAGATTCCGCTTCGTTGTTTCGGGAGCGAAAACAAGGCCTTCCGTCACGACAATACGCTGACTCCTCTCATCCAGGAAAGCATGGCTGACGAACGGGCCACCCATCTTATCCCCCACCATCTTCCACAGTCCGCGCAAGACTCCGCAATACTGATTATCGAGGGTTATCGGTTCGTAAGAGAGTGCGGCACGTCTTTCTGTCGCCATGTACGAATCCGGGAAAGCACCGGGAAGGTTCACTTTCAGAACTGAGTCGCGTTTGGCTACCAGATAATCTTCAGTGAATGTATTCTCATCCGTATAAGGGAAAGAGTAAACCAGCAAGTCCACGCGCCCGGTCTTGGCATTGTTGGAAACCCAAAGGAAGTCGGTCGTATCTTTGTAATAGGTCATATCATTCGGGGCATGGAGACGGATACCAAACTTCTCGTTTACTTTGTCCATTGCCAGCTGGCTGTAATCCTTTTTCAGGATAGCCACACGGCGTTCTCTTTCTACTTTGGAAAACTGATTAACAATATCGGAATCGTGGAAAAGGAGATAAGTTACCAGTTCTTCTGTTGAAGGGGCATTCAGCTTTATTACCTCCTGGTTGGTAGCCCATTCGTCTTTGCTGGTTTTCATAGATACCGTTGTATATTTTGCCGGATCTATATCTACAAGGAGAATGTTGCGGACGTACCTTAGCAAACCGTTGAAGGTTTCGACCGGAGCGTAAGTAATGCGCATGGAAGGTTCGATCTGGGGAAGTCCCGCAACCGGGGTATTCAGCTGGGCTCTTACCAGTTCGCCGACCTCACTGTCGTTAACTTCCTTAGTCATTACCACCAGGACTTCATACGGCAGTCCCGTTGCCCGTTTCTCGACAATGGATGTATTGCAACCGGTTAATGTAAGGAGTCCTAACAAAAAAAGGGTGATTAGATGCTGTGTTCTCATAAGCATTATTTGTTTGTGTATTATCAGAGTTAATTATTTACTCCGACAAATGTACGGGAGAAAAAGGAAAGGGAGAAAGATTACTGCCGGACAAACGAGGACAGACATAAACAAATAAAAGCCAACACTATAGCTTCCCTGAAAATAGTATTTTACGTATTTGGCAGGACATTCTGCACGGACAGATCTATTAATAAAGACGAATAAACTGATCCAAATCCGTCTTTTCATCCAGTTGCAGGCGTTTCTTCAGACGGCTCTTCGACTTGGTCAGGGCATCGGTGGTATTATTGAAGATAGCCATTTGATCCTTCCGGGAAAAGTTCCATTTAATCAGGCAGCAGATCTCTTCTTCGTGCCGGGTGATGCTTGATTTCTCCTTCAGCTCCGTGAGGAAGTTGTTAAAGAGAAGGTCGGTGGTATGCAACAACTCCGTCCATTCCTGTTTGGTCAGGTTGGTGTGCACGGGGTCTTTCTTCAGTTGCACCAGCAGAGAGAAAGCATCGGTAGGAAGACGCAGGGTATCTGCCGTTTCGGACGAAAGGCGTTCGATGATCTGTTCGCTCTCACGAACTTTACGTTGGTAATATTCCAGGTCGGCGACGCGTTCCTTGTAGAGCTCGGATTCTGAAGCCAGGTTATGCAGCTCTTCTTCGAGACGATTGATCTGCTCGATATAATCATACTTTTCCTTCTGGTAGTGATAAATGGCCACCTTATTCTTCCTGATCTTTTCCTTCACCAGCCGGTGGCGCTCCTTATTGCGTGCCATCCGGATGCCGATAATGTAGCCCAGCACCGCACCGGCTATCAGGGCTACCCAGCAAAAGCAGAAAAGGAAAAAGGTCAGGGAAGAAGGATTGTCCATATCAGTTCATTCACGATTTGTTTTTCAAGTACTCATAGATAGCCAACTGAGAACGAACCTTTACGGGGGAATCATCCCGCTTAAAGTTGTTATGCAGCTGTCCGTCGATCTGGCAGGCCTTCACGTTATCGCGCATCTGTATCTTGAGGATGTCGATGACTTCCTGTTTGATCTCCGGCACCAGTATCGGGAAGGCCGTTTCGATACGGCGGTTCAGATTACGGCGCATCCAGTCGGCCGACGTCAGGTAAAGGTCTTCCTTGCCGTCATTATAGAAGTACCAGATGCGGGAATGCTCCAGAAACATATCCACAATACGGGTAATCCGTAAGGCTGATCGGGCACCAGGCAGCAAATACCGCGGACAATCAGATCGATCTCCACGCCACATTCGCTGGCGTGATAGAGTTCGTTGATCATATTCTGGTCGTGCAGGCCGTTCATCTTCAGAACGATCCTTCCCCGACGACCCTGCTTCACATGCTCGATCTCACAGTGGATCATACGGATCAGTTCGGGCACCATATTGAAGCGGGCAACCAACAGGTGACGGAAGGTCGGTTCGGTCAACTTCCCTTCCAACACGGCAAAGACCTTATTTATATCGGTTATGATCTCGTCATTGCATGTCAGCAACGCCATGTCCGAATAGACGCGGGCTGTCTTTTCATTGAAATTGCCGGTACTCAGATACGCAAAGTCACGGCGTTTATTACCGTCCTCCGAGTCTTTCCGGATAATAACGGCTACTTTGGCGTGTACCTTCAACCCGGGGATACTATATATAATACGTATACCCGCCTGCTCCATCCGCTCGGCGGTACTCATATTGTTTTCTTCATCGAAACGGGCTTTCAGTTCCACGAATACCGTCACTTTCTTCCCGTTCTGCGCCGCACTGACCAACGTATTGATTACAGCCGAATTCTCCGCCACCCGGTATTGGGTGATCTTTATCTCATCCACCTTCGGATCGAAAGCCGCCTCCATCAGGAAACGGATCAGGTAATCGAACGATTGATAAGGGAAGTGCAGCATGATATCTTTCTTCTTCACCGCACGGAACACGGAGCCTTTCTCATCCAGATAAGGAATACGCATGGGAGAAGGTATCTGCTGCTCCAGCTCTTTCCCTTTCGGGTTAGGCAGTTTGGCCAGGTCTTGCAGATTCAGATAACGGCCACCGACTACCAGGTCGTCACCGGTAATACCGAACGCATCGCAGATAAAGGCCAGGAAATCATCCGGCATAGCCCGGTCATACATGAAACGGCTCAGGTCGCCGATCTTCCGTTTCTTTACTTTCTTGCGAATACTTTCCACGATATTCCCCTTTTCGTTCTCCAGGTAAATATCGGCATCGCGGGAGATCTTAATGCTGTAACAGCTATCGATTATATATCCGGGGAATATATTTGCCAGATTGGCACGGATAATATCATCGATAAACATGATATAGAACTTTCCTTCATGCTCCGGCAACTCGATAAAACGGGGCACCTTGGCATAGGGTATCTTCATCATGGCATAATGATATTCGGGCGCCTGTCCCTCCTCCGGTTTACGTTTGCTTTTCTTGACCATACGGATCACCAGGTACAAACGGCGGTCGCGGATAAAGGTGCGGATATCCCCAGCCTGTATCATTACAGGTGAAAGGAAAGGAAAGACCTCTTCATTAAAGAAGTTATGAACAAACTCTTCGTGGAAGGGTTCGGGGTCGCTATCCTGATACAGGTAAATATTCTGCCGGTGCAGTTCAGGCAATATCTTTTCGGAAAAGATCCGGTAATATTCACGTTGCTGGCGGTTTACTTCATTGGTTATCTCGGTCAACACTTCTTCGGCCTCGGCACCGCTTTCTTCGGTGTAATTCTTTTTCATGATCACTCCGCGATGTTCGGCCACACGTATTTCGTAAAATTCTTCCAGATTGGAAGAATAGATAGACAAGAATTTAATCCGCTCATAAACAGGCAGCGTATCATCTTCCGCTTCCAGCAAAACCCGGTAGTTGAAAGAGAGCCAACTAATGTCGCGTTTAAAGTATTTATATGAATTCTCCATCGTATTCTATTCTTAGATGCGTAAATATAGATACTTTTGTAGAATAAAAGAAATTGTTATGATTAAAGTTGGACTTCTCTCGGATACTCACGCCTGGTGGGATGATAAATATGCGGAATACTTTGCAGAATGTGATGAAATATGGCATGCAGGAGATATCGGATCGGACGGGCTGGCTGCACGGTTGGCTGCCTTGAAACCTTTACGGGCGGTATACGGTAATATAGACGGGCAATCACTCCGGCTGGAATATCCCGAGGTCGCTCATTTCACGGTGGAAGAAGTAAATGTGATGATGACGCATATAGGCGGTTACCCGGGACGATACAACCCGGCTATCCGCAAAGAACTGTACGATACCCGCCCGAACTTGTTCATAGCGGGGCATTCGCACATTCTGAAAGTTGCTTTCGATAAATATCTTAATTGTTTATATATCAACCCGGGAGCCGCCGGAAAAAGCGGCTTTCACCAGGTTCGCACATTAGTACGTTTCGTTATTGACGGCAAAAATATTAAAGACCTGGAGGTAATAGAACTTGGTATCCGATAGGTAGTCCGTTACTCTCCGCAGCAGAAACTTTCAGCCAGCAATATCGTATTTTGAAGATAAGAGAACTCCTGCTCAAAGTATTCACTGAATACACCCGATTGCAGGTTTTCTTCTATTTGTTTGGCAGTCCATAACTTTCCGCCTGCCTTTTTACACTGGCTCAATTGTTCTTCTGTACGCAAACAGATCACATAAAGCGAAACCAAGTGTTTAACCTTCTCGTTTTCGAACGTATAACGTATCAGGAAACGAGGTGTAATATCCTCCTGTTCGGCCAGTTCACCGACGGATTCGCGCACTGTACTTTCAATACTATGCCTGAACAGTACATAACTATGGAAAGGATAATCGATCGTATCTGGAGATACGAATGCATCTTTACTCCTTTTCATCAAATAAAGCATGCCGTTATGAATAACAGCTACCCGGACGATCGGATGATAGTATTTCTTCGGCAACGTACGGCTCACCGAACGTGCAATACAACCAATCACCTTTCCTCCTTCATTCAACACTGGCAACCACATCTCTTTACGCAAACTACCTTGCATCAACGACAGGCGTATCTGTTCATACAGAATAATCAGTATACCTATCAATACCCCCAGCTCCCTGTAAAGGAAACGCTCCGTACGCACACTCTGCATCGTATCCGGCAGGATACTGTACACCAGAATGGCAAACAGGTGTAATGTATATATATTCTGAACGAGCTGAGCAATGAAATAAAATTCATTCAATGTTGTTCGCATTAAAGTCCGCTTATAAGTCGGATGCGTTGATGTTCGTATTTTCTTCAGTACCGAGCGCCGGCTAAAACCGATAAACGCAAGTACAACTACCAACAACACCTCCGTAATCAACGGAGAATAAATGAACAATACCGGCTCTAATTTCAGACAGAGAAAAACAGAATACAAGACCAATGTTATTGCCGAAGGCAACAGCAGGAATTGATACACTTTATCTTTACTCAAGACCTGATAGAGAAAAATACATACAAAACAAAAGGTAACGCCGATGATGAAAGACAAGAGATAAGAAAAATAGTTGTCCAAAAACATAAACAACAGCAATGGCAAAAGACCAATGGCTTGGTTGTCCAATCCTTTCTTAACTTTGTTCATACCCTTTCCCCCTTTCTTCGCACTTTAAATATATAACAACCCAATTTGTTAAATGTTTTCGTTATTAAACATGCTTTTCAGCGTGATAAGAGGAACGAACCAGCGGAGCGCTCTCCACCATACGGAAACCTTTCTCCAAAGCGATTGATTTATAAGTAATGAACTGTTCGGGGGTAACGTATTCGGATACTTGAATATTTTTTCTCGATGGTTGTAAATATTGTCCAATTGTTAATACCGAAGTACCTGTAGCAAGCACATCGTCCATCAGGCAGCAGACTTCTTCCGGGGTTTCCCCCAGGCCGACCATAATGCCCGTCTTGGCTGTTGCACCTTGTCCGGCAATACGCGACAGGACAGATAAGCTGACATCATATTTGGCAGCACTACGAACTTGCGGACTGATACGCCGCACTGTTTCCATATTATGTGAAATAATTTCAGGCCCTGCAGCAACTATCAGATCTACCAGATCGAGACGTCCCTGAAAGTCCGGGATCAGCACTTCGACGGTGGTTCCCGGATTAACCTCTTTGATCGTCCGGATGGTTTCAACCCAATGCCCGGCTCCCATATCCGGAAGGTCATCCCGGTCGACCGATGTTATTACCGCATGTTTCAAATTCATCAGGCGGATGCTTTCAGCTACATTGGCCGGTTCTTTCGGATCCAACGGCAACGGCTTGCCTGTAAGTGTATTGCAAAAACGACAGGAACGGGTACAGATCTCACCGGCAATCATAAAAGTGGCAGTTCCACGACTCCAACACTCTCCCATATTCGGGCATTTGCCGCTTGTACAGATCGTGTGCAGACAATGAGACTCAACAATACTTTTAGTCCTTGTGAACTGTTCGTTCCCTCCCAGCCGGATCTTCAACCAATCCGGCTTTCTCAAATGTTCTGACATTATAAATTATCAAATAAGAAATTAGACATTCTGGTATACAAATGATAACGGGTATTACCGCCATAGATACTGTGATTACGATCTTTATAAACCTGCATATCGAATTGTTTACCGGCTTGTACCAATGCTTCTGCATAATCCATCGTCTGCTGGAAATGTACATTATCGTCAGCAGTACCGTGAACCAACAATAGCTTGCCCTGCAAGTCTTTTGCCAGGCAGATAGGTGATGTCGCAGCATAACCGGCGAAGTTTTCCTGAGGTGTACGCATATAACGTTCGGTGTAAACCGAGTCATAATATTTCCAGTCTGTCGGAGGAGCAACTGCGATACCGGCCTTGAATGTACCGTTACCCACGCTCATAGACATCAATGTATTGTATCCACCGAAGCTCCAGCCCCAAATAGCAATACGACCGGCATCCACATACGGCAATTTACCTAACGCCTGTGCAGCTTCCACCTGGTCTCTGGATTCCAAATCGCCCATCCGCAAGTATGTACATTTACGGAAAGCTTCACCACGTGCACCGGTTCCACGACCATCCACACTAACTACGATAATACCGTTGGCAGCCAGATAATGTTCCCAGTCAAAACCATATTTATCCAGTACTTGTTGAGAATTAGGCCCGCTATATTGAACCATTAACACCGGATATTTCTTCGATTCATCGAAATTAACAGGTTTGACTATCCAGGCATTCAACTCATAATCAGAAGCTGTATGCACTTTGAAGAATTCTTTTTTCGAGAAGGAAGTATTTGCCAGTTTTTCTTTCAAAGCAGCGTTATCCTGCAATACCCGTAATTCCTTTTTAGTCTTTGTTTCGTTCACTGTGATCTTTGCGGGGGTATTCGCATTCGACCAGGTATTAACAAAATAAGCATAGTTGGCGCTGAAGTCGGCACTGTTCGTTCCTTCTGCATCTGTCAACTTCGTTTTTACACCTTTTGCGTCTATCTTATAAACGGAACGGCGCAACGGGCTTTCTTCAGCAGATTCATAATAAGCCACTTTAGTTGCATCATCATATCCGATCAGGCGGGTAACATCCCAGTTGCCTTTCGTTACCTGACGCTGCATAACCCCTGTCGGTGAATACAGATAAAGGTGCGAATAACCGTCTTGTTCGCTTACATAAGTAAAACCGGAAGGGAAGAAATGGATGGAAGTCAACCATTCGGAGTCTACATAGCATTTATTTTCGTCACGAAGGATCAGACGCGATACACCGCTCTTCGGATTTACATAATACATATTGAAAAGATTCTGCTGACGGTTCAAAGTCATCACAGCCAATTGATCGGAATTAGTCGTGAAAATAATTCGCGGGATATAACTGTCCGGCTCTACCGGGACTTTCAATTCTTTGATATCTTTTGTCGCTACACTGTAAGAATGAACCGATACTTTCGAGTTGTTCTCTCCGGCTTTCGGATATTTAAAGTTGTAATAGCCCGGATATAAACCGTTGCCCCACATCTGCATAGAGTACTCCGGCACTTCTGTTTCGTCAAAACGCACATAAGTCAGGTATTCGCTGTCGGGCGACCAGGCCATCAGGTTTGTCACGGCAAATTCTTCTTCATAAACCCAATCGGTAACACCGTTCAGTATTTTATTCAGTTCGCCGTCTTTGGTTACCTGCACTTCGGTATCGTAATCAAATTTACGAACCCATATATTGTTATCCACCACATACGCACACATACGTCCGTCCGGCGAATAAGTCGGAATCATCTGCTTGTTCTTCGAATCGGACAAAGGCTTTACATAATTACGACGCACGTCATAGTCGTAAACCATAGCCTTGAAAGAACGGCGATAGATAGGCTCAGTCTCTCTCCAAACCAGAATATGATGGCCGGTAGCACTGATATCGTATCCATCGAAGTCATCGAACGTCGATTCGCGGGCTGTGCGGGCATTAAACAATGTGTCTACCGGATTACCTGTACGGTATGAATATTTTATAATCATACTCCGATCTTTGTTCATTGCCGTATAATGCTCACCATCCGGCAGCGACCGCATTTCTCCGATAGCAGTTACCTGACGGTATTTACCATCTGTAATTTCTTTTAAATCTACACGTTTGCTCCCGTTCTGAGCAGATACGCTTCCAATTATCGCCAATGAAAGCAAGAAACCAACACCCAATCGTTTCATGAATACTTTTAATTTTATATTGAATAGGTCGCAAAGTTAGCATTTTATCGTGGTAAACCCTTAACCGTTAAAGGTAAATTATGTACTGAAGCTGTGATGTCCTGGCATTTTATCATTAAATTAACCACCGGACATTGGTCATTAACCATTATAAATTACCTTTGCCTTATGGAAAACGTAAAGCCTTATAATGATTTCGGAGATTTCCTACGGAAAGTATTCCCTCATAAAGTACAGAAAATCTCTATCAACGCCGGCTTCACCTGTCCTAACCGCGACGGTTCGAAGGGATGGGGAGGTTGCACTTATTGTAATAATCAAACATTCAGTCCGGAATATTGCCATACGGAAAAGAGTGTATCCGAACAGTTGGAAGAAGGAATACGTTTCTTCTCCCGCAAGTATCCGGAGATGAAATACCTGGCCTATTTCCAAGCATATACCAATACGTATGACGAACTCGATTCATTAAAAACCAAGTATGAGGAAGCGTTGTCTTACCCCGGTGTAGTCGGCCTGATCGTCGGAACACGCCCGGATTGTATGCCGGAAGCTCTACTGGATTATTTCACATCCCTTTCCAAAGAAAAGTTTGTCATGATAGAATACGGGCTGGAAAGCACATTGGATAAGACATTGATCCGTATCAACCGCGGACATACGTATGAAGAGTCGGAAACAGCTATCCGCCGGACAGCCGAAAGAGGCATCTATACCGGGGCACACCTCATTCTGGGGTTACCGGGAGAAAGCCATGAAGAGATATTGCAGCATGCCGACCGATTATCCGCTTTGCCGATTACTACCCTGAAATTGCATCAGCTGCAACTGATCCGGAATACCCGCATGGCCAAGGAATACGCCGAGCATCCCGAAGAGTTCCACCTCTATACGGCCGACGAATATATCGACCTGGTGATAGACTTCATAGAAAAATTAAACCCCTCTATTGTGGTAGAGAGGTTTGTATCGCAATCCCCGAAAGAGCTGCTGATCGCTCCCGACTGGGGACTAAAGAACTTTGAATTCACTGCTAAAGTCAATAAGCGTATTGCCGAAAGAAATGCACGGCAGGGACGACTGTTCACTCCTCTTTCTTAGGAGCCAATTCCCCGTAAAACGTGATATTCTGTTTATTCACAGGTGTCACATTTATAGTTGCGGAACCATTCGAGAATACCTGTACACTAAAAGCATACGTATCATCGTCGGTTCGGGCACGAAACTGTATTTGAGCGGTTCCCTTTTTATTAAAAGAGGTTTGATAATCGGTAATTGATTTTTCAAATCGCAACCCGTCACCGCCACCATAAGGGGCTGAATAAGCTCTTCCGAAATAAGGAAGATAAGAGATAGCCGAGTCGCCGCGCATTTCCAGAGAATAGGGAGAGGTCAGATTGAGAGAACGCCCTCCCATAGGTATCGCACGATCCACATTTATTGTAAACCGTTTACTTTCTATTAATTCTTTTACTTCTTTTTCCTTTTGTTCTTTCTTTTCCTTTTTGGTTTGAGCACAAAGGGATTGCCCTGCTATAAGAAGGACAATCCCCAGTAACCAGAATAACCTAACATTCTTCATAACCTTAAATAAATAACACACTGTTTGCCTTTTATATATAAGACAATTACAGAAGCTAAAAGTTTATGGCATATCCGTTAATTTAACGCAATAAAAGGTTAACAAAGTATTACTCAATCAAAGACTTAGCCAAGCAGAACAAAATAGAGGCAAACCATAGCCTCAGCACTATAGTGACAGGTACTCACACTATAGTGCTATCCTGTTTAAATGCATATACAGAATCTTTATTTATTCTTTTATCAATTAAGAACTAAACCCCTTGCGTATGTCCGTCAACTTTACGTAATTTGCTGTACATTATAATTCTGAATTGGAATAAACAAATTTATGGAGAAAAAACATCAGTATCAGGGCTTAACCAAACAAGAAGTTGAAGAAAGCAGGCGCCTTCACGGCGAAAACATCCTCACACCTCCCGAGAAAGCCTCTCTTTGGAGTCAGTTCCTCGAAAAGTTCAATGATCCGATCATTAAGATCCTGCTGGTAGCATGGCTCTTATCGATGATTATCGCCGGCGTGCATTGCTGGGGGCCGGAAGCGAAAGGCTTTACCGCTTTTCTCGAACCTATCGGTATATTCTTCGCCATCATGCTGGCATCGTGTGTCGGTTTCTTTTTTGAATTGAAAGCCAACAAGGCATTCGATGTCTTGAACACAGTGAATGACGATACATTTGTAAAGGTGATCCGGGAAGGGAATATCTGCCAGATCACAAAAAAAGAAGTAGTAGTCGGCGATATCGTTGTACTGGAAACAGGGGAAGAAGTTCCCGCCGACGGCCATCTGCTGGATGCCATCTCTTTACAGATTAACGAGTCTACCCTTACCGGCGAACCGATCATCAGCAAAACGACCAATGAAGCCGAGTTCGACCACGAAGCAACTTATCCTTCCAACGTGGTCATGCGCGGAACAACCGTAGTAGACGGGCACGGAGTGATGGAAGTCGAACTGGTAGGCGATGCCACCGGATACGGAAAAGTATACGAGGGTTCCCAAATAGAGAGCGACATTGAAACCCCGCTGCAGATACAATTGAAAGGACTCGCAGCCGTGATCAGTAAAGGCGGATACACCGTAGCCGGACTTACTTTCATCGCCCTGCTGATTAAATTGTTCCTTTCCTCTTCCGGTATGCCGGTAATGGATCTGATCTCGCATATACTGAATATCTTTATGATAGCAGTAACGCTGATCGTCGTATCCGTCCCCGAAGGTTTACCGATGAGCGTAACCCTCAGCCTTGCCCTGAGCATGAACCGCATGCTTAAGACAAACAACCTCGTTCGTAAGATGCATGCCTGCGAAACGATGGGGGCTACCACCGTGATCTGTACCGACAAGACCGGGACATTGACACAGAACCAGATGCAGGTCTACCAGACTAATTTCTACAACCTGAAAGACCAGCAACTGGGCGACGACGAGCTAAGCAACCTGATCAAAGAAGGTATCTCGGTAAACTCTACCGCCTACCTCGACTTCTCGGAAGATAAAGTAAAAACATTAGGTAACCCGACCGAAGCGGCCTTATTGCTCTGGTTGAACAGCCAGAATCAGAATTACCTGACATTAAGGGAAGAAGCTCCGGTTGTGGATCAGCTGACCTTCTCCACCGAACGGAAATATATGGCAACGGTAGTCAAATCGCCGTTGCTGGGTAAAAAAGTATTATACGTTAAAGGTGCCCCCGAAATTGTCCTGGCCAATAGCCAACGGGTAGCTACCGACGGTACTTACAAACCGGTAGATGCCTGCAAAGCCGGTATCGAAAAACAACTGCTGGATTATCAGAACCAGGCTATGCGTACACTCGGTTTTGCATACCAGATCATTGAAGACGGACAAGACGAGTCGTTCTTCGTAAACGGCCGTCTGCACAATACCGACCTCACTTATCTTGGCATCGTCGCCATCTCCGACCCGGTTCGTTCGGATGTTCCGGCAGCCGTTCAAAGCTGTTTGAATGCAGGGATAGATGTAAAGATCGTAACAGGCGATACACCGGGAACAGCCAAAGAGATCGGCCGTCAGATCGGCACATGGAAACCGGAAGACACCGACCGTAACATCATCACAGGCCCGGGCTTCGAAGCATTGACCGACGAAGAGGCGCTCGACCGCGTACTGGATCTGAAGATCATGTGCCGCGCCCGTCCTACCGACAAACAGCGTCTGGTGCAGTTATTGCAGAAGAAAGGTGCCGTAGTTGCCGTAACCGGCGACGGAACCAATGATGCACCCGCCCTGAAAGCAGCCCAGGTAGGTCTGTCTATGGGAGACGGAACATCGGTAGCCAAAGAAGCCAGCGACATCACGATCCTCGACAACTCTTTCGGAAGTATCACGCGTGCCGTTATGTGGGGACGCTCTCTATATCGCAATATCCAGAAGTTCCTGCTTTTCCAGCTAACTATCAACGTGGCAGCCTGTCTGATCGTATTGCTGGGCTCCCTGTTCGGAACCGAATCACCTCTTACCATCACACAAATGTTATGGGTGAACCTGATCATGGATACATTTGCCGCCGGTGCACTGGCTTCACTTCCTCCTAACGAACGGGTGATGAAAGACAAACCTCGCCGTAGCGGAAAGGATGGCGACTTTATCATCACCCGCCCGATGGCCTATAACATCTTCGGAGTAGGTATTGCTTTCGTGCTGATCCTGATGGGAGTATTATACTATTTCCATGCACAGACGGGATTGACTCCGCACGACCTGTCCTGGTTCTTCAGTTTCTTCGTCATGTTGCAGTTCTGGAATATGTTCAATGCCAAAGCCTTCATGGAAGGTCGTTCGGCATTCGCCAACCTGAAAGAGAGCAAGAGTTTCCTGTTCGTAGCCCTGCTGATCCTCATCGGCCAGTACCTGATCGTCACATTCGGCGGAGAAATGTTCAATGTCGTACCGCTGTCTCTGAAAGACTGGGGGATCATTATCGGTTCCAGCTCACTGGTTCTTTGGGTAGGTGAGATTGCTCGCGGAATTAAACGGTTGACCTCCCGATAAGAAGCTTTTATAAAGGTAGCTACCTCGACCATCAAAAGGTAGCTACCTCGGCAATGTCAAGGTAGCTACCTTGCACTACTCAAGCCTGCACCGTCCAAAGGTGTCGGGAAATAATAAAAACGCTTACAAAAAGTAGTACAAATAACAGGAATAATATTTACATTTGCTTACTTTGCAAACAGAGCAAACACATTGTAATATGGAAATAGAAATAAAACATGGAACAGAGACAGTGATCTGCCTTTCCGGACAACTGGACACGCTGAGCTCACCCGATCTTGAAAAAGAGATCACAGCGATTCTTGAAGGTGATGCAAAGAAAGTAATACTGGACGGCAGCAAACTTACCTATATCAGTAGTGCCGGCTTGCGGTTGCTTCTCATTCTGCAAAAAAGAATGAGTCAAAAAGGAGGTAAATTCGTGTTGAGGAATATCCAGGACAGTATTATGGAGATATTCAGAATAACCGGTTTCATATCATTCCTTACCATTGAATAATAAGATTCAAACTCCGGTAGAATGACCAGCACATTACATATTAAGAATGATCCGGAACAACTTGCGCTCTTGTATGATTTTCTGGAGCAGCAAGCTGGTAATTGCGGATTTGATGCAGCACTGCTCATGCAGATAAAGCTGGCAATGGACGAGGCTGTAACAAATGTTATTCAATATGCATACCCCGGTTCGGAAGGAGATATATGCATCGATATGGGGTGCGATAACGGACAATTGAAAATAGTCATAACCGACAACGGCATCCAGTTTAATCCGCTAGAAAAACAAGAGCCGGATATTACACTTTCATTGGATGAACGCCCGGTCGGCGGACTCGGTATCTTCCTGGTAAAACAGCTGATGACGGATGTCAGGTACGATCGCTCCGAAGGAAAGAATATATTAACAATGACCAAAGAAATTCAGTAATATGGCCGACTTCGATATCAAAGAAATAGCTTCCCTCAAAAGACAGTTGCGCATCATAGAAAAGTTGACGCTGGTTGGCTGGATCGTTATTATTGCAGGCCTCTACTACGATTGGGAGACAGTCCCCGGCCTGGCTATCGTCGCAGAGATTGTACTTTATATCCTGAAAGGACGCCTGCGCAAAAAACTGAAGCAAAAGGAATATCTTGCCAAGATAGTGGAAGAGCGTACCATCGAACTGCGTATCCAGCGGGATCAGGTACTGAAAGAATCCGAAAAACTGTCGAAAGCACTGGATGCCCTTGCCGAAGCGCAGGACGAACTGGTACGGAAAGAAAAGCTGGCTACCGTAGGACAACTGACCCAGGGACTGGTAGACCGTATCCTGAATCCCGTAAATTACATCAATAACTTTGCCGGTCTGTCAGCAGACCTGATCAAAGAGTTGAAAGAGAACATAACGGACGAACAGGCCGTCATGACCAAAGAAATCTATGAAGACAGCGTCGAAATACTCGACATGATAGAAGGCAACCTGCAAAAGATCAATGAACATGGCTGCAACACCGTGCGTATTGTCAAAGCGATGGAAGAACTGCTGAAAGACCGCCGTGGCGATGCTACTCCAACCGATCTGGGTGATCTGTGCAAAGTCAATGTAGACGTCCTCTACAAATTATTCAAAAAAGAAATTGAAAAGAACCGGATACAGATAAATATAGAATCTCCGGAAAAGCCGCTCATTGCAGAAATCGATATCGAACAAATGAACAAAGCGTTGGGCAGCATTCTTAAAAACAGTATCTATGCGTTGCTCCGGAAGTTGCAAAAACAAAGTTTCTCCCCCGTTATCACGATAAAACTAGAGGAGAGAGCCAACAATACTGCATTTATCAGTATCTATGACAACGGGATCGGTATCGAAGACAATATCAAAGACAGGATATTCGAACCTTTCTTTACCACCAAGCCCTCCGCCGAAGCAGCCGGTGTCGGGTTGTATCTCTGCCGTGAAGTTATCCTCAACCACCAGGGTTCGATCCTGGCAAAAAGCGAGAAGGATAACTATACAGAATTCTTAATTACAATTCCTATCAGTCAAAAAAGGATCAACAATGAATGAGAACACCCAAAAAGAGATTGAAAATCTAAGGAAACAGATCAGCCAGCAGGAAAAGATGGCTTCCCTCGGATTATTGAGTGCCGGCATTGCACATGAAATACAGAACCCTCTTAACTTCGTGATCAACTTCAGCAAAGTCTCGCAGAAGTTACTGAAAGATATGCAGGAAGTGTTGGACGAGCTTGGAGACATATTGCCGGATGATTCAGTTGAAGAGATCAAAGAGATCATGTCTGACCTGGAAGGTAATATGAGTAAGATCGAAGAAAACGGCAACCGTGCTTCGAGTATCGTGCGCGGCATCCTGCTCTACTCACGCGGCAAAGACGACGAATATATCCCGACCGACCTGCAACAACTGACCAAAGAATATGTATGGCTTTCCTATCATGCAGTCAGGGCAAACAACAAAAGTTTCAATGTCTCCATACAGGAAGACTATGCCGACGGCCTGCCATTGGTGAAGATCATTCCGCAGGATTTCAGCCGTGCCGTGCTCAACCTGATGAACAACGCCTGCTACGCCGTATTCAGTAAATCGAAAGAGGCGACCGGCACAGTCTATCAGCCGACTATCAGGATATCCTTGAAAAAAGAGGGCGACCGTATCAACCTGGCGATAGAAGACAATGGACAGGGTATTTCGGAAGAGATCAAAAAGAAGCTCTATACACCTTTCTTCACGACAAAGCCGATCGGTGAAGGTACCGGCCTCGGATTGTCGATCACTAAATCGATTATCGAACAAAAACATAACGGTACGATCGAGATGGATACCCGTCCCGGCGAATATACCCGTTTTACTATTTCTATTCCTATCCAACAATAAGAGAGACAAAAGTCATGGCTATAAAAATATTAAGTGTAGACGATGAATTAGACCTGGAAAGGTTGCTTACCCAATACTTCCGCCGCAAGATAAAGAAGGGAGAATATGAGTTCTATTTTGCGCACAACGGACTGGAAGCACTTCAAATGATGCTTGTCCAACCGGATTTCGATGTGATACTAAGCGACATCAATATGCCGGAAATGGACGGACTAACGTTGCTTGCCAAAATAAACGAAATGCAGAACCCGGCTCTTAAATGTATCATGGTTTCAGCTTACGGGGATATGGAAAATATCCGTAGCGCCATGAACCAGGGCGCATTCGACTTTACGACTAAGCCGATCAACCTGGAAGACCTGGAACGTACCATCGAAAAGGCTGCCGAACAGATCTCTTTCATCAAAAAGGCACAACAGGAACATACGCAACTGGAATCTATCCGCAACGACCTACATATCGCCCAGGAGATCCAGCAAACGATCCTGCCGAAAACATTCCCCCCATTTCCCGAACTGAAATCGTTCGATATCTATGCCTATATGAATGCGGCTAAATATGTAGGGGGCGACTTCTACGATTTCTTCCGCATAGACCAGGATCGTTTGGGCTTCGTTATTGCGGATGTGGCAGGCAAAGGTGTTCCGGCAGCTATCTTTATGGCGATCAGCCGGACGGTTATCCGGACAATAGCCCTGACGGAAAACTCGGCAGCCATGTGTATGCAGCGTTCTAATGCATTCCTTTGTCAGGAAAACACCAATGAAATGTTCGTGACTGTATTCTACGGAATTCTGAACCTGAATACCGGTCTTGTCACCTATTGCAATGCGGGTCATAATCCGCCTATCCTGATGAAAAAAGATAATACGGTCGTATCTGTTCCGCTGACAAACGATTTCATTTTGGGAAGCATAGACAATATCACTTATCACGAAAAAACGTTACAACTATCGCCGGGCGATAACTTACTGCTTTATACAGACGGGATAACAGAAGCTATGAATACCCGCCACGAGCAATACAGCGAACAGCGTTTACTGGAAAACTGCCAGGAGCTGATTGGAAAAAGCCCGAAAGAGATTGTTGATAAAATAACAGAAACGGTAGGTAAGTTCGTTGTCGGAGCGGTGCAATCGGATGATATAACCTTGTTGTCGATTACCTATCAGGGATAAATAAGATTTTGCTGAACATAAAAAAGGAGATGCCCAGTTGAACATCTCCTTTTTTATTATACATTATAATATATACTTATTTCAGTAGAGCATCACGGATACCCATGATCTCTGCGTTAGCAGCTCTGGCTTCCTGGATAGAACCTACTTTTGTCTTCAACGGGCTAAGGATTGTACCTAACTGTTGCAGGTCAGGATAGTAAGAAGCCAAGTCGGCTACTACTTCTTCCAGCATAGTCACACGTTTCAGCATATTCTCAGAAAGTCCGGCAGATGTAGCATCTCCTTTAACAACCAATGTAGGATTAGCCAGCAGGCAAGCATATTCGGCAGAAGATGCGCCCAGGATTTCAATCTGTACATCAATCTTATTTTCAGCAGCCATCTTGTCGATGATCTTATCTTCCTGTGCATTCATGAAAGCCTGCAATTGCTCTTTAGTTGCATCTTTCGGAGCCTGTTCTTTCAAGATATCCAGAACGAAAGAAACATTCAGGTCGGTAGCCAGCTTAACGATAGCTCCTTCTACTTCTGCTGTAGGCTGACCGATGGCTTTCAATACGTTGTAATCAGCCATATACATACCAAGTGCACGCGCTTTCAGAGTGGCTGTGCTCAGTTCTGCAGCTTTAGCAACGGGTAGCATATAAGTCAGATCCGCTACTTTCACCTGAACTTCTCCACTAGACAAACGATAAGGAAGTTCCGACTCCGGCATATCTGCCAGGAATTTAACAGTTTCCTGTTTTACTTCTTCAGTCAACAAATCTTTCGGCGCTTTACCGGCTATAACTGCTGCTTCTTCCGTTTTCTCGGCATCATTCGATTTCTTAGCACCATTGCAGGAAACCATGCCTACCATTAATGCGGCTATCGCAAGCACGCTTAATACACTCTTTTTCATGTTACTTTATTTAATAATTTATATTCCAGCTTTTTATTCTTCTTTCAGGAAACGTCCCGGAAACTCTGCGAATATAGCGATAATAGCTAATAATGCAAAGAAACCTATAATCAATAAATTAAAATTATAGGTAGAAATTAATATACCGCCCAGATTTTTCTCATAAGCATAGAAAGGAGCCCTGCCATACGGATTGTCCGGCATAACATAAATCTGTCCGATTGCAGGGTAAATACGATGTCCGTACTCCTTATAAAAACTACGGCCTCCGGCGCCCATCACCAAGTCTTCGATTGCCGAATTATGATGCTTTTTCTTCTGGTCGGTGATCCATTCAGCCCCTTTATCACGTATATCTTCCTCTTGCACCTGATCCAGGTAGGCAGTAAAGTTATGCGCACGCTCATGTAGAGCCTTATCCACCTTATCCAGATACGACAGGAAAGTTTCTCCTTTAGCACGGGGAGCGATACGGGCGGCACGTCCCAATACGACAAGTTCGTTTTCTACCGTCAGACGTTTATCCGGATCATCTTTCCCTTCCAGTTGTTCAGCCAGGCGACGTACCTCTTTCGAATGTATGTTTTCGTAATACTGCGCCAGATATTTTTCCCTCTCTATCGGAAAGTAAGCCTGATTATAGGTATTATCGGCAAACTGTTCCACCATCAATGCTTCGAAAGCCCAGCGTGAAGGGATCATCTCTCCGATCAACGGCACCTTATTCTCCTTCGAAGCACGGGTATTCAGATCATCGAACTTGATAACCAACCCGCAAAGCAATATCTGCGGGATCAGTAGAAGAGGGATCGTTATATAAATAGCCACCACCGAGTTCATCGACTGCGACAGGATCAACCCTGTCAGGTTGGCCAGGAAAGAAGTTGCCCAAAGGATACTCCACCAAACACCGAACATCTCCCATCCTACCCCCATAATCGTATTTCCTACCAAAATGAAAAGCAAGGATTGAAGCCCCGATACTCCCAACAGATAGACCATCTTAGACGTAAGGTAACTGCTACGGCTCAACCGCAGAAAATGCTCCCGCTTCAAGACAGGCCGGTCTTTGATGATCTCTTCGGCACTTATACTTAATCCCATAAAAGTGACTACGATAACCGACATGAAGATGTAAGACACAAAGTTCTTATTGGCAAGCAAGGTATATTCGTCACCATCGACATAACGGGTAAGCAGGGCAACAATCAACGCCAGTAAAGGAGCTTCCAGCAGCATAATGGCCAGATACTGTTTATTAACCAGCTTCGTCCGGACATTCCTTTCCAGGAAGATACAGAATTGTTTGAACCAGGTAGGCTTTTTCTGCTTACTATCCGGCAACTCCTTTTCCTCGACCACCCCATAAGAGGGACGCGAAGATACATATTTTTCATGCCATTCTTCGGGGGTAAACTTCCGGATATTCGTCTGGTTACCGGAGTCGTCGATCTTCTTTGAGTCGATAATATTCAGGATCAGCTCCGGATTTACATTGCCGCAGGTACTGCAAACGCTGATATCCGGATCGGTATATTTAGCCGCTTGTTTGAAATAAATGATCGCTTCAATCGGATTGCCGTCATAAATAGGATAACCTCCCCTATCCAACAACCAAAGGCGGTCGAATAGCTTATAGATTTCAGACGAGGGCTGATGGATATTTACAACAACCAGCTTTCCCCGGTGCGTCTGTTCCTTCAACAGCATGATAACCTTCTCGGAGTCGGATGAAGATAAGCCGGAAGTCGGTTCGTCCAGATACAGGATAGCCGGCTCACGGATCAGTTCGAGAGCTATATTCAACCGTTTTCGTTGTCCACCACTGATCGTTTTGCGGATAGGGGAACCCACCTCGAGGTCTTTAATCCCTTTCAGGTCTAACTCCTTCAGCACGTTATCGACCCTTTCCTTAATATCCGTATCTGAAAGGCGGGCAAAACAGAGACGGGCCGTAAACCAGAGGTTCTGATAAACGGTAAGTTCCTCTATCAGCAAGTCATCCTGCGGAACAAAACCGATCAGTTGACGGGCTTCCGGGGCATCCAGCGGATAACCGTTCACGGTTATACTACCTTCGTCCGGAAGGATATTCCCGTTCATGATACCCAGCAAAGTGGATTTCCCCACTCCGCTTCCTCCCATGATGGCAACCAACTGCCCCGACTCCAGATTGAAGGAAAAGTTATGTAATCCGTTACTGCTATTCTTGAAAGTAAAATTCAAATCTCTACCGTTCAGATAGATCGTTTCTTTCCGTTCATTCTTATTATAAACAGTCAGCAGATCACTGTAATAGACCGGAAGAAACAAAGGCCCTTTCAACACGCTACTATGTTGCCAGGCATAAAAGATACCCGGCGACAAAGGAATATCGTTCATGAAAACGACTCCCGTACCATAGTAAGTAAAGATCTGCTTATCGAACCGCCGGATAAAAAGGACACGGATAAAACCGTCCATACCCTTGCGGGTGATATGATTTTCAGTCGTCGTTTCTTCTCCGCTGATAGTAAGCAAAGAAGCAGAGGGCTTTCCAGTAATAAAGGCCAGTATATCGTCAAACTCCTCCCGCGGAATAGCAAAAATCTCCGCTACAACATGGAAGAGAGGTAAATGATTCTCAAACTCTTCACTGTTCGAATAGGCAAACTCCACAAACCGGACCAGAAGAAGTAGTTGCTCTTCCGCCATCAGCTTCACCTTCATCTGCTCACAGATATTACGTACTACTCCCTCTTTATCCACAGGAAAAAGAGGATCGTCATACATACTCCGCAACTCACTGTATAACTCAATATACTCTTTATGGGAACGAACACCGAAATGGCTGGATAAATAAAAATGAACCGCACGGCTTGCCTGCTGCTCCTCGATACGCACAGCCGAAGCAAAAACAGCAAACAGATTCAACAAACCGTTCAGAATGGTTTCATTCATATATTCATAGATAATGATGATTTACAGGACAAAGATAAAAACTTTCAGGCATACGGAAATAAAAAAATGATCTATTGACGGAATTAATAATGAATGATGTCCACAATTAGAAAAAGGTAAACCAATTAAAAGTCAAAGATGACTCATATCCGGCAATAACTGAGCTATCCAACCCAGCTATTGCCTTTCCTTTGATATATTCAATCTTTTGCTTTCATCTTTCATGACGCCTCACAGGTTGATAAATAAGGCATGAGACCGAATCCTATTGCTTTCACCGATGCAATTATAGTAAGCCGAAAAAAAGACTGGTCTTTTAAAATCAAAAGTCCCTTCTTTTGAAATCAAAACTAAGGTCTTAACAT
>OGJY01000661.1_pt1 | contig 47235 bp, 49 predicted proteins | sample 1572231 | NCBI WGS metagenome assembly OGJY01 (sample SAMEA2582121, study PRJEB24529) | metagenome | biome: Human gut stool | place: China | collected 2011
GTAATCAACGTTTCGATAGCATCCTGAGCATTTTTGATCGCTTCAGTATTTTCTTTCACTGCTCCGTTGGCAAGATTGCTCAAACCTGTTTCTATACCTTCAATCTGAGCACCGAGTGCTTTTACAGCAGCTTCGTGTACTGTCACATCCAGTTTGTTGTCAATAGCAGCCTGCATTGAATTTCTCAATGCTTCAACCTGTGTTGCGGCTTCCGCTATCGCATCTGCTTTTGCTTGCGCAGCGGCAGCTTTCGCTTCTTCTGCCAGCGCTTTCGCTGTAGCAGCATCGGCAGCAGCCTGATCACCGGCAGTCTTTGCAGCTTCTGCGGCAGTCTTAGCTTCTGCAGCGGCTGTCTTTGCAGCATCAGCAGCAGCCTGTGCAGCTTCTGCAGCACTCTTCAGCGTTGTCAGCTGAGTCTGAAGATCGCCAACGGTGCTTCCGCTTTTGTCAATTTGTTCCTGCAGACTCTTGATGTCGTCATCGTAGTCTTTACAAGAAGTAAATGTACCTGCCGAGGACGCTATCAGCGCTCCAAACAGGACAGCATTTAAAAACTTTTTGTTCATAATAAAAAACTTTTAATTTATAAATTAAAAAAATAATAAAAATATAATTTCTCACTTTTGATTTTAAATCCCATGTGTTGTTCCGTTCATTTCTCGTGCGACCTCCTTTTCTTAATTCATTCAACCTTTATTTCCCTTATATAATACACTATGAAGCATACAGGCCAAACAGCCTTTACCCGTTACTTTCTAGGTAACGGGTAAACCTTTGTCCTGACTCCTGTGGAGCTATCTATATGAAAAACCAGACTATTTTACAGTGAAACATATTTACCCCTGCTTCAGACATGCGGCAGAGGGGAGGAAATTCTTTGTATCTTGATCAGAGGTTAACAGGTCCCTAATAGAAAGAAATCCGTTGTTTTATCGTATTATTTCTCTTTTTTTAGTAGTTTATCAGAAAAAATATCTTTTTTGTTTGCATGTTTTCCAAAATATATCCATCTTTGCAACGCTATTTAGCTCCGTTACCTAGAAAGTAACAGATTCATTTTCAAGCTACTACTCCAGCTATTGAATGTTTTACAAAATCAATAATCTGATTATTAGCCTCATCAATTTTCTTATTACGGAAAGGTTTTAGATAAGTCTCGGTCACCTTGATGGACGAGTGCCCCATAGCTTCGGAGATAATACCCGGATGAATTTCGCAATAATAGGCTGTTGTAGCCCATGTATGGCGAGCGGTGTATGAACTCAGTCTATCGTTCAGTCCCAATACCTCCCCCAAGAGCGTGAGCTGCTGGTTGAAGCTGCGCAATGCCAACTGATATTCCCGGTAAGCCTCCTTTGTTCCCTCTCCGCTTTTCAGCAGTGAGAAGAGATAGGGCGAATGGCTGTCGCGGTTCATATACTTCTTTAATAGTTCGAGCGCTTCCGGAGTAAGCGTCACCGACAAGGGCCGGCCTGTCTTCCGCCTGCGGTAAGTGATCACGTTATCCCTCAAATCACTTTTACGCAGATAAGCGAGATCGACAAACGGCAGACCACGAAGCAAGAACATCAGCACGAACATGTCCTGCGCACGCCTCACGGCAAGAGGTATGGCGGAAGATGAAGGCAGTCTGGTGAATACCTTCTTCATATCTTCATCACACAATGCCCTCTTATGGTCCGCACGCGTGCCCGTATAAACAGAGCGGAACAGATGGGGCGTATAAACGACCATCCTACTGTTGACGGCACGATTGTACACCGCACGAAATGTTCTTAGATAAGTGGAAACGGTGTTCCAGCTACATCCCTTCCCACGAAGGTGTATCTCGAAACCTTTCAACCACTCCGGGGTGACCTCGTCAAAAGAAAAATCCCCTTCCCCACAATAAGCAATGATGGCATTGGTGCTGCTGCGATATACGTGCGCCGTACCAAAGTTTCCCCCCATCCGTAGCTCTTCGGCTACTTGCTTCATAAATGCTACTACTTTTAACATTGTACTCAGTATTAAATATTACACAATAAATATACACATATTTCAGCAACTATAATTGCCTAATACGCATATACACGACCAATTTTCAGAATAAGACACTCCGAAAATCAGTATCACCGAAAAACGAAACAACAAATAGGGAAAGATTGAGTTCATTTATTCAAATTACCATGAATAACTTTTCACATATAGCGACATCTATTGATCACTAAAAAAGGACCTTTCTTAAAAAAGGAATATTTAAACAGTGAAAGAAGGGCATAATTGTATCCCACTTTAAAGAAAGGCATAAAAATGCCATCATTCACAAATACAGGATTCCTCTTTTTTACTATTCAAAGAGTTTATCGGTCAAATCAGAAGTATAATTCTTTTTCACTGATCATTCTGATCGCTTACTGAAGAAAAACAGTTCCGAATGACACTTTTATTTTCCCGGTATTTATGGATCAATTAGAAGAAAATTAAGCAAAAACAGCTTTTTCAGGTCTTCCTTACCGACGGAAAACAGGTTGGTCGGTGAGGAAGGAGGCGTTGGTTTTAAAGAAACACCCCCTTGGTTTAAAACCAAAAGATACTTTTTTGTTTTGAAAAGGTGTATATTTCATGTAGTTTCATGCAAAGAATGTTTTTTTTTCGTATATTATTGCATTTATTTATGCAGATTTTTCTCTAGTTCGTTATTTTTAGAGTGACCGTTTTTCAATGTAATCTTAAAAATAGCACATTCGTCCGATATTTCGGGTTTCAGAAAAGAGAAGGAGGTATAAATAGAAGAAGAGGATGCATCTCACGACACATCCTCTTCTTTTTTCCTGATATCTTAGTAGACTTCTATTTCTTAGTTTTTAGAAGCTTCCAAAGATGCTTTACGGAATTCTTTCATTGCTTTTTCGATTTCCAAAGAAGCTTTACGAGCGCGAGTTCCTGCTGCTTTGTTACCATTTTCAATCTGAGCGTTAGCATCTTTTGAGAAGTCAGCATACAGAGCTGCTACTTTTTCTACCAATTCTTTCATAATCCTTTTATTTTTTTCGTTAATAATGTGTCGCAAAAATACACTGTTTCCCGAAATAAACGCATAAAAACAATATTTTTTTTGAATTTATCTGCGAAAATAAGCTAAAAAAAGGGCTTTTCACCATTTTTCCCTACCTTTGTAGCCATGAAAACGCTTACTGATACGGATTACATACATACTTTGATAGCTGAAGGAGAGCATCAGCAACAGGACTTCAAATTCGAAATTTCCGACGCACGCAAGATTGCCAAAACGCTGTCGGCTTTTGCCAATACCGACGGAGGACGGCTATTGATCGGCGTGAAAGACAATGGACGAATAGCCGGCGTACGATCTGAAGAGGAAAAATATATGATTGAAGCAGCCGCACAACTTTATTGCATCCCGGAGATAGATTATACTTTACAAACATATATCGTGGAAGGCAAACAGGTATTAGTAGCCACCATCGAAGAGAATCCGCACAAGCCTGTCTATGCGAAAGACGAAAACGGAAAGCCTCTCGCCTATCTCCGCATCAAGGATGAGAATATACTGGCTACCCCTATCCACCTGCGTGTATGGCAACAAAGTGGCAGCCCGCGGGGAGAACTGATCCGTTATACGGAACGCGAACAACTCCTGCTCGACCTGCTGGAACAGGGAACGCTGCTTTCACTCAACCGGTATTGTCGGCAGACCGGTATTTCCCGACGTGCCGCCGAACATCTGCTTGCCAAATTTGTTCGGTATGATATAGTAGAGCCCGTATTCGAAAATCATAAATTTTATTTCCGAATGAAAAACGAGTGATATACTACGATTTATTCTTTTCAAAAACCTAACTATGAACTTTATCAATGAAATAAATGATATACTCTGGACATACATCCTGATTATCATGTTACTGGGCTGTGCCGTTTGGTTCAGCATCCGAACGCGGTTCGTACAGTTCCGTATGCTTCGCGAAATGATTGTATTACTCAGCGAGTCCGCCGGAAAAGGAAAACAGGGCGAGAAACATGTTTCATCTTTTCAGGCATTCGCTATTACGATTGCCAGCCGTGTGGGTACGGGCAACTTGGCAGGGGTGGCCACCGCCATCGCCATCGGCGGACCGGGAGCTGTTTTCTGGATGTGGGCGATCGCCCTGCTGGGAGCTTCGAGCGCTTTTATCGAATCTACCCTGGCACAGTTATATAAGATACGCGGGAAGGACTCTTTTGTCGGAGGCCCGGCTTATTATATGAAGAAGGGATTGAAACAGCCGTGGATGGGGATGCTTTTCGCTGTGCTCATCAGCATTACTTTCGGTTTTGCTTTCAATTCGGTACAGAGCAATACGATTTGTGCTGCTGCCGAACATGCGTTCGGATTCAATCATATGGTGTTGGGAGGAGTGCTTACCGCTCTGACTCTTGTCATCATCTTCGGTGGTATCCGCCGGATAGCGCGTGTAAGCAGCATTATCGTCCCGATTATGGCATTAGGATATGTAGGACTGGCACTGGTCATCGTATTACTTAATATCACGCATCTGCCGGAAGTGATATCTCTCATCATCAGCCATGCCTTCGGCTGGGAACAGGCATTGGGCGGAGGTGTCGGCATGGCGCTGATGCAGGGTATCAAGCGCGGATTATTCAGCAATGAGGCCGGTATGGGTTCGGCTCCGAATGCAGCAGCGACGGCCAACGTCACTCATCCTGTCAAACAGGGGTTGATACAGACGCTGGCAGTATTTACTGATACTTTATTAATTTGCACCTGTACGGCATTTATCATTCTTTTCAGCGGTGCTCCTTTGGACGGTTCCTCCAATGGGGTGCAACTGACCCAACAGGCGCTCACGAATGAGATCGGTGCTTCCGGAAGCATCTTTGTTGCCGTAGCGCTGTTCTTCTTCGCATTCAGCAGTATCTTGGGAAATTATTATTACGGCGAAGCGAATATCCGTTTCATCACCGCAAAGAAATGGGTGCTCCACACCTACCGGATATTGGTCAGCGGCATGGTACTTTTCGGGTCTGTCGCCACACTCGATTTGGTATGGAGTCTGGCGGACATCACGATGGCTCTGATGGCTGTCTGCAACCTGATCGCCATTATCTTTCTCGGAAAGTATGCCATCCGCCTGCTCTCGGACTATCGTGCCCAGAAGAAAGCGGGCATCCAAAGTCCTGTTTTCAGGAAAGAGACCATGCCGGACATCGAAAAGGACTTGGAATGTTGGTGAAAACCAACACTTTTTCGTACCTTTGCGGCTCATTAAAATCTCCACACACGATTTGTAAATTGTAAATTATAAAATAGTAAATATAACGATGGGCTTATTTGGTTTATTCAAAAAGAAATCCGATGAAACAAAAGTCGGCAATGTAGAAGATTTCATATCACTGACCCGGGTTTATTTCCAGTCAGTTATCGCCACAAACCTTGGTATCACCAATATCCGCTTTTTGCCGGACGTGGCTAACTTCAAACGTCTGTTTAAAGTGCCTACACAAAACGGTAAACTGGGACTGGGTGAGAAGTCCGCCTCACGCAAAATGCTGATGCAGGACTACGGACTGAACGATAATTTCTTCAAAGAAATCGATGCATCCGTAAAACGTAATTGCCGCACACAGAATGATATCCAATCTTACTTATTTATGTATCAGGGGTTCTCGAATGACCTGATGATGTTAATGGGTAACTTGATGCAGTGGAAATTCCGTATGCCGTCTATCTTCAAAAAGGCACTGTATGGAATGACGCAGAAAACGGTTCATGACGTATGTACCAAAACGGTATGGAAGGCTGACGACGTGCACAAGACGGCTATGGCTGTCCGTCAGTACAAAGAACGTCTCGGATACTCCGAACAATGGATGACGGATTATGTTTACAATATCGTTCTTCTCGCCAAGAAAGAACCGAAACGGAAGAACGACGACACGGAGACGAAAAAATAGTCTGTCCGAAATGTTAGAAAGAAAAAAAGATTCGTAAAGAATTGAACGATAGAAAAAGCGGAGGTTCTGTTCCTCCGCTTTTTTTGTTATCTTTATAGGCTCTATGAAAATTGACGCATCATCCTTATTTATGAACCTACAAAAAGAAATAGATCGCTTATGAAACAAAAGAAATTGCTTACACTTACTTTTTCACAGTTGAAACAAATCTTTAATCAAGAGCTACCGGAACTAGTGGAGATAGCGGAAAAAAGTACTACTGTTGAGGACTTTAAGGCTGAATTACTGACTTTTTCGGAAACTTGTGATATAAAGAGTGATACTGCGAAGGAGGCGAGGGAGCAAATTCGACTCTTACTCCATTATGATGGACAGCATGTCCATGAACTGTCTACGGGACAGGATATGTCAGTACAGACTATTCGACTGCTCTACAAGTTTCTGACGGAAACGCTGGAAAATATGGAAATGCCGACGGATTTGTTTATTGAATTGTTTCAGCTGTTCAAAAGGCTGAAAGAAGAAACGGTTCCTCTACCTTCACCTCAACGTATCAAGAGCCGAAATGACCGCTGGGAAACCGGACTGGACGAAGAGGTGAGAGAGATTCGCGATGAAAACAAGGAGAGAATGTTACATTTACTGATTCAGAAGATTGAAAACAGGAAGTCGAAACCTTCAGTTCGTTTTCATTTTGAGGAGGGAATGAGTTATGAGGAGAAATACCGGTTGGTGAGCGAATGGTGGAATGATTTTCGTTTTCACTTGGCAATGGCGGTAAAAAGTCCGGGAGAGCTGAACCGTTTTCTGGGAAACTCGCTTTCTTCGGAAACAATGTATCTACTCTACCGTGCCCGTAAAAAAGGGATGCCTTTTTTTGCCACTCCTTATTATTTATCATTACTTAATGTGACGGGATACGGGTATAATGACGAGGCAATCCGAAGTTATATTCTTTATTCACCACGATTGGTAGAAACGTATGGAAATATTCGTGCATGGGAAAAGGAAGATATTGTAGAGGCGGGAAAACCGAATGCTGCGGGGTGGATTTTACCGGACGGACATAATATTCATCGACGCTATCCGGAGGTGGCAATTCTTATTCCCGATACAATGGGACGGGCTTGCGGCGGGCTTTGTGCTTCTTGCCAACGTATGTATGACTTCCAAAGCGAACGGCTAAATTTCGAATTTGAGACTTTACGCCCGAAGGAATCATGGGACCGCAAATTGCGCCGGTTGATGACTTACTTTGAAGAGGATACACAATTACGGGATATTCTCATAACGGGTGGTGACGCATTGATGAGCCAGAATAAGACACTACGACATATACTGGAAGCAGTGTATCGAATGGCAGTCCGCAAGCAGAGAGCAAATCTTGAAAGGCCCGAAGGAGAGAAGTATGCAGAACTGCAACGGGTACGGTTGGGATCACGGTTATTGGCTTATCTGCCAATGCGTATTAATGATGAACTGGTTGAAATTCTACGCGAATTTAAAGAAAAGGCTTCAGCAATTGGTGTCAAGCAGTTTATTATTCAGACCCATTTTCAAACACCGCTAGAGGTGACCCCCGAAGCGAAAGAGGCAATCCGGAAAATCCTTTCTGCGGGGTGGATCATTACGAACCAGTTAGTGTATACGGTGGCTGCTTCGCGCCGGGGACATACGACACGACTCCGACAGGTACTTAATTCATTGGGAGTTGTATGTTACTATACTTTCTCTGTAAAAGGATTCAATGAAAATTATGCAGTATTCGCACCGAACAGTCGTTCAATGCAAGAACAACAGGAAGAAAAGATATATGGTCAAATGACTCCGGAACAAGCGGAAGAACTGTACAGGATACTGGAAACGAAAGTAGGTGCGGATATTGAAACACAAGAGGATGTTGCCAAGCAACTAAGACGTTTCATGAGAAAACATCGCCTGCCCTTCCTTGCTACCGATCGCAGTGTGCTGAATCTGCCGGCTATCGGTAAAAGTATGACTTTTCAGTTAGTAGGACTTACGGAAGAAGGAAAACGTATCCTATGTTTCGAACACGACGGTACACGGCATCATAGTCCGATTATCAATCAAATGGGACAAATTTATATCGTAGAGAATAAGTCGTTGGCTGCTTATCTACGCCAATTAGGAAAAATGGGGGAAGACCCGGAAGATTATGCTTCAATATGGAGCTATACGAAAGGGGAAACCGAACCTCGCTTCAGTCTTTACGAGTATCCTGATTTCCCCTTCCGGACGACAGAAAAGATGAGTAATTTAAGTATTACGCCAAGTTAGTTCTCTTTTACGCGTATTACGACATTCGCAATAATTGCAGTAAGGCCTCCGGTGGTGATTCCTGAAGAAAATATGCTTCGTATCGCTTCCGGAGCCTGTTTCAAGACATCCGGCATTAATTCTACACCCAGTCCTAAGGAGAGGCTGACTGCCAATACCAATGTCTCTTTACGCCCTATTTCCTGGGACGAAATAATACGGATTCCTGCAGCTGCTACGGTACCGAACATCAGTAAGGTTGCACCACCCAATACGGGATCGGGCATTAAAGAGAATACGGCTCCTACAATGGGGAATAATCCCAACAAGACAAGCATTGCGGCAATGTAATACCCCACATAGCGGCTGGCCACTCCGGTCAGTTGGATAATACCATTATTTTGGGCAAAGATTGAGTTCGGAAAGGAATTGAAGACTCCGGCAAGAAAGGAATTGAACCCGTCTGCCATGACACCACCGGAAACACGTTTTAGATATGAATCACCCTCGATCGGAAGACCGGAAATCATGGAGTTGGCAGTCACGTCGCCTGTTGCTTCAATGGCAGTTATCAAATAAACTAAACCAATGGCAATAAAAGACGAAACATTGAATTCAACACCATATTTAAAAGGTTGAGGGATATTAAAGCTCATCAGCATTTCAACATTCAGCGAACTCATATCTACTTTTCCCAAAGCAAAAGCCAATCCATAACCCAAACAAAGACCGAGCACGATAGAGCTCATGCGCAGGTATTTGTTTCTGCAACGATTGAAAAACAATACGCTCAATAATACCAATGCTGCGATAGACAGGTTTTCCCACGAACCGAAAGTACCGTTATCCATTGCCGAATATCCGCCGCTACAAGATACGATGCCGACCTTTATCAGGCTCAATCCGATAAGCAGTACGACAATGCCGGACACCAACGGAGTGATGATGTTGCGAAGATATTTGAATGTACGGCTGACAATCATTTCAATCGGAGCGGCAGCCATACAGGAACCGAAAATCAACGGTAATCCACCTACTAATCCCGTGGCTATGATAGGACCGATAAAGGAAAAACTTGTTCCCTGAATACAGAGCAGTCCCGCCCCCACCGGACCGAAACGACGGCATTGTACGAAAGTGGAAACTCCCGAAGCGAACAAGGACATGGAAACAAGAAAGCCCGTCTTTTCTACATCCAGTTTCAAGGCACTTGCTATGATAAGAGGAGGTGTTATTATGGCTACAAAAATGGCCAGTAAATGTTGCAAGGCTGCAAACAAGGCTTCCTTAAAAGGAGGACGGTCTTCTACACCGTAAATTAAATCTGTTTTCATCCAATAATTGATGTATTCAATAAATTAATTCAATGTCCATTTCAGGGCTAGAGTCGGAATTACATAGAATCCGTCACGACCACCGAAGTTATTACTTACTTCCACTTCGGAACCTACACTTAGATTAAAGTGTTTGTTTATTCCTTTGATGCGGTTCAGATTTACCCAAAATTGCGGTTCGGTAAGGAAGATCGTTTTTCCGTAATCGGTTTCCTCACGCCACCAGTCGGCAAATCCGGAGAAAGTAAGCAGATTATTGCAGAAGTTGACATACCATGTTCCGGTCAACTGGAAATTGTTAGGTGATTTATGCTTCTGGATATATTTGTACATGGCTGTCAAAGAGAAGCCTTTGGAAAAAGAAGCATTGTTATAGGTATAAGTAGCTCCTGCCAAGTAAGCGTTTTTGTAAGAGAATCCTTTTGCCAGTCCACCATTATATTCAAGATGTGCCGAGAAAGGTCCTTTCCAGAATTTTACTTCACGGGCTATCTCCCAATAGGCGGAGGCAACACCCTCAGAGGTATAGTCCATATCGACAAAGAAATAAGTACTTCCCCACGTGTCGGGATGAAACTTCTCGACAGTAGACGTTAACAAAGGACGTTCTTTCAAATCTTTGTCATACAAAGAACGGCCAAAGTCGTAATGTAACTGTATGTTTTGTGCCCGCAGTTCCGGTATAAAAGAAAGCAATACACACAGAAAAATAGTAGAGATGATTGTTTTCATGACGAATGTGTTTAAATGAAGGTGCAAAATTAGTTAAATCGGCACACATATACACATTCTTACAACAGATTTTTAGTCCAAGCCATTACTTTCTACATCCCACCAAAGTCGTGTACCTCCGTCATCAGGATCTCCCAAGGTTTCTACAAGAGCAAGATACTGGTCGGGATCTTCCGTTTGCAATGTGCCGGGGAAGTTGAGACGGCGTACCATAATTTCCGTATCAATACATCCGTTTTGGCTATGGTTATAACGCACCGGGAACAAACGGGGATAGCCCGTACGACGCTGTTCTGCCCATGCTTCACAACCTTCGGGAAACATGGCAATCCACTTCTGCGTGATAATCCTTTCCAGTTTTATCTCTTTATCAGCTTCGGAATCCCACTTTGGTGATACTTTACAACGGGCTTCGATATTGTTGCCGTTATCATACGTATCTTCAAAATCGAAAGCCATTCGTTCGCTGTTCAGATAATCTTCCACCTGATAAATTCCATTTTGATGAAAGGAAGTTATTACTCCGTTTCGATAGCAGCTTTCTTCATCTTCGTCCGTCCACCCACGCAAAGCAGCTTCGGCACGCAGGAACCAAATTTCCGATGAAGTCATCAAAGGAGCGTCCGTTGTTTGCGTTACGGTCAGTTTTGACAATCCGGCATAATGAGAATGCGAAAAGCACGTCCCCTGACGGATACCGCGATATGTGTTTTTAAACTGTTCGTCGGTACAAGGTGCGAAATAGACAGCAATACGCGGGTCGTCATATCCAGTCAGAATCGATTCCATGGAAGCACTCATATAAGTCTCGTTCCAAACAAGGTTGAGTTCTCCCAACGGGTTAGTATACCCGGACTTGGTGGAGACAGCCACCCGTTCCGTTTCGGCCTCAAAGACACCGTATTCATTGTTAAGCCCTTCCTGAAATTCAACACATGCCTTATCCGGCTCGACAGCAGAAATTCTCATCGCCAGCCGCATACGCAAGGAATTGGCAAACTTAATCCACGAAGAATATCTGCCGTCCAGCAGAATATCGAAACGGGAGAATCCATTAGATTCCGGATTTGCTTCCACATAACTGGTAAGAGCGACAACGGCAGAATCAAGTTCGTTAAAAAACTCATAATAAACTTCCTTCTGCGTATCAGGACGGTAATGCTTCCCTGCATCTGCAAAATTCTTGTAGATAATAGGTCCGTAATAATCCGTCACACGGTGCATCGCTTCCACTTTCAGAATTTTCGTAATACCGAATAAAGCAGGATGTGTATCACGGGTTGCATTCTCTGACTGGTAAATCTGAGGGAAAATATACGAATACATGTGTGTCCACATCGCACTGTTCCAACCGTCCTGCATATTATAATCGGAATTATGAGAACCTCCGTTCAATGGTTTGGCATCGTGCATATATCCGCTGAACATATCTGCGTTCAAGTTCTGTGTCAATTGGAAAGGCCAGTTCTTGCCTTTGCCATAATCATAGTTAAAGTAAATACCCTGCTGAATAATCCCTAAACGGATTCCGTAACCATTGTCGTCAATTATCAGATCTTCATCTGTAATGCCGGTCTGGTCGGTATTAAACTCACGGAATTTTCCGGTACATGCAACCGAAAGCAACAGTAACCCCAATAAGTATATATGAATATAGTTCTTTTTCATCATCTCCTCCCGTATCTTTAGAATTCACATTTCACAGTAAAGCCCAGGCTTCGTGTTGTCGGCATACCAAACACTTCAATTCCCTGATTATCATTTCCGGTAGAAAGTACTAAATCCGGGTCAAAAGGAGCTTTCTTATACAGGAAACAAAGATTACGCGCAACGAAAGCAAGCTGCAAATCTTTCAGCACTTTCGTTTTCTGCATCCATTTTTTCGGAAAAGTATAGTTCAGTGAGACTTCCCGCAAACGAAGATTTGTAGCATCATACATATAATATTCCGTCACTCCGGCACGTCCGCCCACTATATTCTTATAAAAACCTTTCACATTGTCTATCTGCTGTCCTTCAAGAATTACATATCCTCTGTCACGAGCCAGCGCTGTCACTTGGGACACCCCGTAGAGATCCATTTCCGCCTGTGTCTGCGAAAGTATCTTGCCGCCATAACGCCAATCCAACAAGAAGTAGAGACTGAAGCCTTTGTAAGAGAATGTATGGTTCCACCCCATTATAAAACGTGGATTGGCATTGCCCACCTTTATTGTATTCCCTTCACCTTCAACAGCCGGAAGGCCTTTATGGTCGCCCTCGGTCTGATAGACAATATTCCCTTCGGCATCACGCACGAAAGCCTTCCCATAAATATCTCCGATAGAACCACCTTTCACCAACTTCATCGCATAACTGGATGAGAAACTGCTCGGTCCATAAACTAACTCTTTCAGTTCTTCATGCAGTTCTTTGATCTTATTTCTATTGGACGAGAAATTCAAAGATGTTTTCCATGTAAAATCCGGAGTAAGTACCGGAGTGGCATCTACGGTCAGTTCCCAACCACGGTTTTGTATATCTCCGGCATTTACATACCTGTATGCATACATATCTCCGGCAAGGGCGGGAAGTTTGAAAAACTGATTATGAGTATTGGTGCGGTAATAAGTCAGATTGAAGCCTAAGCGACTTTGGAAGAACCTCCATTCCGTACCCACCTCTACCGAATGGGTCATTTCCGGTTCCATTTCCTTAAAAGGAGCGGCGTCATTCGCCTGGAGCTCTCCCCCAGCAGTAATATGTGAAACGGAGTTTGTGATAAACTGAGGAATATCATTACCTACCTTACTGTATGTTCCCCGTAGTTTGGCAAAAGAAATCCATTCGGGAAGTTGTATCCATTTGTCTATAAGAAAAGAAAGACCGGCAGAAGGATAAAAGAATCCGGATTTCTCATGGCTTGTATATGCCAAAGTCGATGCCCAGTCATTACGGGCTGTTAAATCAAGGAATACCTTATCCTGATAGCCAACTTGTGCCGTACCAAATACGGACTGTAACTGGCGTCGGGAATCTATCTTCTGGTCAATGCTGGCGGAACCGTTCATTACGATATTAGCCAAATTAAACACATTGGCATACTTCAAAGAAGCATTCTTGGAATCGTAACGGGTGGAATTGACATTTTTATCATTGATACTCCCACCAATGGCCACATCCAACGCAAAATCCTCCCATTTCCTCTTCCCCATAGCCATGACATCACCGTAAATCAACGTTTCCTGATAATCCATTTCAATATAACGCCCGTTTGCCCCACATAAAGCGGGAGCAGTAGAAGCATAAAATTTCTGGCGCATCTTATCGGATATATAATCAACACTACCACGAGCCTGGACAGTCAGCCAACTATTTATCCTCAAATTCGCTGAGAGAGAGATGATGCTACGCATACGTGTCTCCTTACTTTGTATACGGTTCTGTATCCAATAAGGATTCTGCTCAAAATCTTCTGTAAAAGTATGCCAATTTTGTATCCCCAGTTTCCGTTCCGGATCGTATATTTCATAATTATCCTTATAATAAGACAAATCTTCCCCACGGGGAAAACGATAAAGGCCGACCAGAGGATTCATGTAAAAACCTCCCGATACAGGTTTGTTCTTTACAATCTGTCGCATCACGTTCACATTACCGTCCAATTTCAGACGTTGATTGAACATTACAGCTGTTTCCCGCAGGTTGATGTTATGCTTTGTCAGTTGGTTCTTGTCTACAATACCACGTCCGGTAGTATTGGCATAAGAGAAATAAGTCTGTATCTTTTCATTTCCATAATTGACGGATACGGAAGTAATGGAAGTTAATCCGGTACGAAAAAAATCATTCAGTTCATTGGAGGTAGGCAGATACGCTTTTTCTCCCCAACTATCTACAACATCACTCACCCCATAGCAGTTCTGCATTTTAGGAAGACTGAATGCTTTGTCAAATGTCAATCCGGTGGAGAAATGAATATTCCTCTGTCCGGCAGTATTACCTTTCTTGGTAGTAATCAGAATAACCCCATTCGCAGCCTGACTTCCATACAAAGCTGCTGCCGGAGCACCTTTCAAGATACTGATACTTTCCACATCCTCCGGATTCAAATTGGAGATACCGTCACCTCCGTCCCGGTTTCCGGCATTTGCAGTACCACCGATTGCAGAATAAGCTTGTTCAGTACCGATATTCAACATCGGCACGCCGTCTATGACATAAAGAGGCTGATTATCACCGGATGCGGAACGAATCCCCCGAAGACTCACTTTCGCAGAACCTCCTATACCGGAGGAATTTTTATTTATCTGCACTCCCGCAGCCTTGCCAGCAAGAGCTGTTATCATATTAACCTCTTTCATACGGGTGAGTTCCTCCCCTTTCACTTTCTGAATGGAATATGCTAAAGAAGCCTCTTTTTTTTCAAGACCAAGAGCAGTTATAATCACATTGTCAAGCATCACTGTATTTTCACGAAGCTGTATCTCAAGTGTCTTTCTACCCCCTACACTGACTTCTATGCTCTCGTACCCCACAAAAGAAACTTGCAAGACCGCACTATCCGGCACAGATAAGATGAAATTTCCTTCAATGTCTGTCACAGTTCCACGGGTTCCCCCTTTCTCTCGTATCGTTGCACCAATAAGAGGTTCACCACTGACATCAACAACACGTCCCCTTACTGTTGAATTATCAGCAGAGGCTTTTCTCACCGTTTCCCTAAACACCGGCCGCTTTGAAGCGTAACAGTTCTCTCCAAGAAAAAAGAATAATCCTATAAGACAATAACTTATAAAAATTCTTTTTTTCAATGATATTCTAATAAATCGTGTATTCATTATGCCACAAAAATAACTAAATATTTTAAATATAGTAATTTTTTATCTTGATTTTGAGAGAAATGAACAATATCATTATTTTTGTAGGAAATTAAAATGATACATAAAAATGGAAATCGAAAAACATCCGTTAGAACCGTTTCTTCCTGCGAAAGCAAAGCTGCTCATGCTCGGCAGTTTTCCGCCACAAAAAAAACGTTGGTCAATGGATTTTTATTATCCGAACCTCAATAATGATATGTGGCGCATCTTCGGGATTTTATTCTTCGATGACAAGGATTATTTTCTGAATGAGACACGGAAAGCATTTTGCCGCGAACGAATTATTGATTTTCTGAATGAAAAGGGAATTGCTTTGTTCGATACCGCTTCATCTATTCGCCGATTACAAGATAATGCATCGGATAAATTTCTCGAAGTAGTGGAAGCTACTGACGTGACAGCACTGCTCCGGCAACTTCCCGAATGTAAAGCTATTGTCACTACGGGACAGAAAGCCACAGATACTCTCCGCCAACAATTCAACATAGAGGAACCCAAAGTCGGCGATTACTCGGAATTTATTTTCGAAGGTCGCGCCATGCGGCTCTACCGAATGCCTTCCTCATCACGGGCATACCCATTGGCATTAGACAAGAAAGCGACTGCTTACCGGATTATGTATCAGGATTTGCAAATTCTTTCTTAAATATATATATGTAATAGTAATCATTAAACAATAAATTGCGTATGAAACCTCTGTTTTTACAATACCCGGCATGTAGTACTTGCCAAAAAGCCAAGAAGTGGTTAACAGAAAATAACATTGAATACACCAATCGACTTATCGTAGAAGAAAATCCTACAATAGAAGAATTAAGAGCATGGATTCCGCGTAGCGGTCTGCCTATCAAGAAATTCTTCAACACTAGCGGTTTGGTTTATAAAGAACTGAAACTGAGCGAAAAGCTCCCAAACATGAGCGAGGAGGAACAAATCGCATTGCTTGCTACAAACGGAAAATTAGTAAAACGACCACTAGTAGTAACAGACAGCTTTGTATTGGTCGGTTTCAAGCCCGATGAGTGGGAAAAATTAAAATAGTTCAAAACTTATTTACCCTAACGCTTGCAGATTCGGAAGTTTCTACTACCTTTGCAGCCGCAAACACGGGAGTAGCTCAGTTGGTAGAGCACCGGTCTCCAAAACCGGGTGTCGGGAGTTCGAGCCTCTCCTCCCGTGCAAAGAGATAAAACCGCAAATAGTTGATGAGACTGTTTGCGGTTTTATCTCTTATATTAAAGTACATCATCAGTGTCCCATTAAAATTGGGACGTTTTAAAAATTAAATAAATCTGTTCCAATAGATAGACCTTAATCAATCAGAGCTGTCCGAAGTACTTATTATAACAGACAGTTCTTTCTTATTCTTCTCTGATTTCGTAAATTATCTCAATAAATAATTGTTTTTTTGGAATAGATTTGTACTTTTAGGACTTGAATAAGTGCAAGTTATTCCCTTATTTTACTTACGAAATCCAAATAAACACATATATATCTTATGAAATATCTATTCCTAACGATTTTCTTTCTCGCATCATTTGCAGTTATCGCCTGTGGGCAAATTGTATTTCCTTCCCCCAATCAAGTGGAAATGCAAAAAGGCTACCTGACTTTAAGAAAAAAGATTTCCATATACGCTGAAGATACCACAACTTTTTATTTAAGTCTTTTCCGTACAGAAGTACTTCATAACGCTTCTGTCAAATGGACGAAGAAAGCATCTAAAGCCGAAATCCGCTGGATGACCGATTCTTCACTTCCTCCCGAAGGTTATCGGATAAATATCAGTCCGCGACAAATGGTGATAGCCGCCTCTGATAAAAGAGGATTCACTCATGCAGTACAAACCTTGCGGCAATGGGTTACTGGTTCAACAGGAATTCTCACCTTCGCCTGTGCTGATATTTCCGATTCTCCCCGTACGCCATGGCGTTGTTTTCTGCTAGATTCCGGACGTCAATACCAGAAAATATCCACTATCAAGAAATATATTGATATGGTTTCATTACTTAAAATGAATTATTTCCATTGGCATTTGACCGAAGGACTAGGTTGGCGAATCGAAATCAAACAATATCCGCGTCTTGCACAGATAGGAGGCTCGGTAGGAAAAGGAGAAGAACAACAAGGATTTTATACACAGAAAGAGATACAGGAAATTATCGAATATGCCAGCGAACGAAACATAACCGTCGTTCCTGAAATTGATATGCCGGGGCATGCCGAAGCAGCACTTTCCGCTTATCCGGAACTCGGTTGTTTCGGTCAACCTGTTGAAGTACCACAGCACGGATTTACTCAAAATATATTTTGTGCAGGAAAAGAAGAAGTCCTGCATTTCCTGAAAAATATATTGGATGAGGTATGCGCTATTTTCCCTTCACCCTATATACATTTGGGAGGAGACGAAGCCCCGAAAGGCAATTGGGACAAATGTCCGGATTGCCAAAAAAGAATTGCAGCAATGAATCTGAAAGATAGCCATGATCTGCAATTATGGTTTTCGGCACAAATGGCGGATTATCTGAAGTCGAAAGGACGAAAGGCCATATTCTGGGGGGATGTAGTTTATCATGACGGATATCCGTTACCGGACAACATAGTAATTCAATGGTGGAACTACCGTGGGCACAAAGAGCTAGCACTTCGGAATGCAATTAAACACCATTATCCAGTCATTTGCAGTTCCAATTATTATACGTATCTGAACTTCCCGGTCACTCCCTGGAGAGGATATACCAATACACGTACCTTCGACCTGAAAGACATATATCAGAACAATCCTTCCGACAAGGCGATCAACCAAAAGGACCCTTTAATTCTTGGCATGACTTGTGCTTTGTGGACTGACGACGGAGTTACAGAACGAATGATAGACCGGCGTCTGTTTCCCCGTATCTTGGCATTGGCAGAACAAATGTGGTATCAGGGAGAGAGACTTGACTTTACCCGGTTCCACCAAAACATCCTTCAACGAAAAGAATGGTTCGAACAAATGGGATTCGAATTCGGACCGGCCTTAAAAAGTGAAGTAAAGAAAGGGTATCAATGGGATTAAAAGAAATAGAAACACCCAATGCCATGATTAGTTACTTTGCCGAACAACTCGGTCCACTGATAGAGAAAAGCGAAATAAAACAACCCACCTATTTATATTGGGAATTGATGAGAAAGGCGGGAAGCGGAAATCTATAAAGAAAAGAGTTCGGCAAGATATCGCCAAAGTTATTTCGTTGGTGTATCCTCCCGAACTCTTACTAGCCAATAACAATATCAATGATTACTTAATTATATGTCTGTCACCATTCAAACAGAGAACTTACTTATACTAACAGGATATATTTATTTCTCTTGCTGTATTCCCTTAGCAGCCTCAACCAAACGGACAAATTCTCTCCTGTATCCTTTATCATCATGATCCAATCCCTGTTTAGCCAGACTGATTACTTTGTCATAAGTAGCCTCACCCTTGAAATCAGAATCCCGGAGTAACTGCCCGAACATAGCTACGGCAGACGCAAAACGGAAATCGGAAGATACATTGTTACCTTTATTATCCACAAAAGGAAGTTCTATTTTCCTGCTGACATCTTTATCTGGAGCCTTATAACGGAGTTTCACTGTCAGAAGTTCGTCAGAACCGGTAGGTTTCACACTCACTTTTTCTTTCTTCTGATATTTCAATTCATCCACCTTTCCTGTATACGTATTCTTTCCTCCTACCGGAATCACTTCATAGAAAGCCGTCACCGTGTGCCCTGCGCCCATATCTCCGGCGTCTTTTGCATCATTATTGAAATCTTCATCTTTCAGCAGACGACTTTCATAACCTACCAGACGATACGCTTGTACTTGTGCCGGATTAAATTCAACCTGTAACTTAACATCTTTCGCCACCGTATGAAGCGTAGCGCCAAACTCACCGACCAGCACACGGTTGGCTTCCTGCAAATTATCTATATAAGCATGGTTACCATTTCCCTTTTCGGCAAGTACCTGAATCTTTTTATCTTTGTAGTTACCCATTCCATACCCCAGTACAGTCAGGAACACTCCACTTTTCCGTTCTCTCTCGATTAGCTGTTCCAGTCCTTCTGCCGAAGAAACACCTACATTGAAGTCACCGTCAGAACAAAGGATAATACGGTTATTACCATTAGAGATAAAATTCTTCTTCGCTATTTTATAAGCCAGCATAATACCTGCGCCACCGGCAGTTGAACCTCCCGCCGTCAGTTCATCTATCGCTTCACGAATCTTCTGCTTGTCACTGCCCGAAGTCGATTCAAGTTTTACACCGGCACTTCCTGAATAGGTAACAATGGCTACTTTATCCTTATCACGCAAGTTATTGACCAACAATTTAAGAGAAGACTTCACCAAATCCAACCGATTGGCTCCCCACATAGAACCGGACACGTCAATCAGAAATACCAGATTGGAGGCAGGCAAGTTATCCGTAGGAATCTCCTTTGCTTTCAGTCCGATACGGACAAGACGGTTAGCAGGATTCCAAGGACAGGCTCCGGCTTCCATTGTAATCTTCACAGGGTCGTTTCCGGTCGGTTTCGGATAGTCATAAGAAAAGTAATTGACCAGTTCTTCCGTACGGACAGCATCTACCGGAGGTAACTCACCTTTATTGACAAACCGACGCATATTACTGTAAGAAGCTGCATCTACATCAATGGAGAAAGTAGAAAGCGCTGCATCCGCCACCTCTTTGAAGCCATTTTCCTGAAAAGAACCATATTCTTCCGTATTCACACACATATCATACGCAGGTGTAGGACATATCGCCATATAAGCGCTTGTTATAGCCTTAGTCTTCCGGGTTCCGTAGCCAACCACCACGCATTCTTCCAACGCAACCTCATCAGCTTTCATCCTGATATCCAGTCTGGCAGATTTGACGACTCTGCTTTCTTGTTTGTATCCGATAAACTGAAACAACAACGTCTCCCCTTTCTTCGCTTGAATAGCATATTGTCCATTTACATTTGTCACCGTACCTTTGGTAGTACCTTTCAGCATTACAGAACAACCGACAATCGGAGTCCCGTCCGCAACATCCGTCACCGTACCCGTCACAGTCAGCGTCTGCGCGTTCACCACACCTAAAGAAACAACTGCCATGAGCAGTACGAGCATCATTGCTCTGAATTGATTTGCTTTCATAACTTTATCGTTTTAAAATGTTACTATTAATTCGCTTTTGATATAGAGATGCAGATTTCACACAGATTCCATAAACCGATTGAAGTTTTTTTTATTTTTCTTCCGACAGTTGCTATATTTAGTCCCAATCCCTATCTTTGGCAACAAAAACAGTTTTGTTTTTCAAAAGAAACATATCAAAACTATCGGACGAGGAATTACTGACACATTATACAAAGTCCGGTGATACGGAATATTTCGGTGAGCTATACAACCGTTATATCCCGTTACTGTATGGACTTTGCCTGAAATATCTGCAAGATGAAGACCGTGCACAGGAAGCGGTGATGCAATTGTTTGAAGATTTATTGCCGAAAACGGGCAACTACGAGATAAAAGTCTTCAAGCCGTGGCTCTACCGGGTAGCCAAAAATCATTGTCTGCAACTTCTGCGAAAAGAAAACAAAGAAATTCCGTTAGATTATACGATCAACGTTATGGAATCCGACGAATTTCTGCATCTATTAAGTGAAGAGGAAAGTTCGGAGGAACAACTGAAGGCATTGCAACACTGTCTTGAAAAGTTGCCCGAAGAACAACGGACCAGCATTACACGTTTCTTTTTAGAAGAAATGTCGTATGCCGATATCGTCGAACAGACCGGATTTACTCTGAACAATGTGAAAAGCTATATCCAAAACGGAAAGCGAAACTTAAAAAATTGTATCAAGAAACAGGCCCTATGAAACTATTAGACTACATACGAGGACTCCGCAAAGGAAAAGAGGCACATCGACTGGAGAAAGAGTCGATGAAAGACCCTTTTCTGGCCGATGCTATGGACGGATATGGTCAAGTGGAGGGAAATCATGAACAACGAATCGGGCAACTGCGGATGCAGGTCTCGGCTCGTGCCACAAAGAAAAGGAATCTTTCAAAGAAACAGAATTCGTATGCTGTCACTTGGAGCATTGCCGCCTGCCTGGTAATCGGTATCGGTATCAGCTCTTATTTCCTGTTCCTTAAAAAGAGGATGACGGATGATGTATTCATCGCTAAAGAAGAGATTCCTTCAGCGGTATTTGAACCTATTAGTCCGAAAGAAGAAATTTCTTCTTTAGCAGAAACTAAGATAAAGCAGGATTCCACTCACGAAGTCACTGCGACGCCAACGGATAAGAAAGATATAGTAGCCAAGAGCAAATCTATTCCAAAAACTCAAAGTGCACCGGTAGCAATAACGCCGGTTATTGAGGAAACCGTCGGGCGGACAGATATACAAGAGGAAAGAATAGTAGCGGATACGGATACTTCACTTTCCGAAGTTCATCAATTGAAGGCAGCCAAAGCAGCCACCCCCAATTTGAACCTGATAAAAGGTAAAGTGACGGATGAAAAAGGAGAACCTATCATCGGAGCCAGTGTAGCATATACCGGTACGAATATTGGTACAGTAACAGACCTCAACGGTGAGTTCATATTGAAAAAAGAAAAAGGCAACAAGCAACTGACAGCACAGTTCATCGGTTACGAACCGGTGGAGATTCCCGTAGATACCAGCCGGACAATGCTGATAGCCATGAATGAAGACCAACAAGCACTTAGTGAAGTAGTGGTAGTGGGGTATGGCAAAAAGAAGAAGTCCAACGTCGCCGGTGCTACGGCAAAAATAAATTTAAAGGCAAAAGAAAAATACAAGACGCCGCAACCGGTGATAGGTAAGCGCAAATACAAGAAATATCTGGAAGAAAATCTGATTCGTCCGAATGACGAGTCATGTAAGGATGTGAAAGGAGAAGTAGTCCTCTCTTTCTTTGTAGATAAAGAAGGAAGGCCACAGAATATCACTGTCGTTCACGGGTTATGCGAATCTGCCGACAAAGAAGCAATCCGTCTTGTCAAAGAAGGTCCGAAGTGGACGCCCGGCGACCTTCCGACAAGAGTTACGGTAGAGTTTTGATTTCTCTTGCATTCATCTGATTTCTCTTATATTAATTCGTAGCTGGCCATTTGTATCGGCATATCCAGGTTATGGAGCACTTTCTCCAGCAGGATACCTTCCCGATTGTCATATTCATAGCCGAAAGTGGCACGGATTCCTTGCAGGATAAACTGTGTGGCACGGTCTAGAGCCATTGGAAGGCTGTCGCCCTGCATCAACGAACCGGTAATCACGCTGGTGAAAGTATCTCCCGTGCCGGGATAATGGGCGGGAAGATACGGACAGGTTACTTTCCAGTAACGATTTCCCTGACGGTTGTACGCATAAACCGAGGTTTTGTGAGGCTCATCGTGCACAGGAACACTTGTGATGATAACGACTTGCGGACCTTTGTCGGACAGGAGACGAAGATATTCTTTCAGTTCTTCGTCTGTATTGTCCGCTTTATAAGGTTTATCCAGCAAATAGAACAGCTCAGTCATATTGGGTGTAACCACATCCGCCTTCTTTATCAAGTGACGCATTTCCTTCACCATTTCCATATCAAAATTGGTATATAGTCTGCCGTTATCTCCCAGTACAGGGTCGGCTACGATCAGGCTGTCCTCATGGCGGAAGTCATTGATAAAATCGGAAACAATCTGAATCTGTTTCGGAGAACCCAGATAACCGGTGTAAATAGCGTCGAACTGCACATTCAGCTTTTTCCATTGGGCGATAATCTTGGGCATTTCATCCGTCAGGTCCAGAAAGGAGAAGTCGGGATATTGCGTATGATTGGACAATACCGCCGTCGGCAAGGGGCAAACTTGAAAACCCATAGACGACAGAATGGGGATAACGACTGTGAGAGAAACACGCCCCATACCGGAAAGGTCATGAACGGCAGCTATTTTCTTTACTTTATTTGCATACATATTTGTTACAATTAGACAATTATTATTCTTATCGATGCGAAAGAAGAGCGGAATCCTTGTTTTCACTCTCTCCAAACAGAGGCTCTATTTAGGGAAAACGAAGGCTCTGTTTCAGTGAAATGAAGGCTCTGTTTACACTAAATAGAGGCTCTGTTTTTAGAAAGAACAGAACCTCTGTTTTTTTAATGGAAGTTCTGTTTGTTCTTGTCCTAACAAAATTACGCTTCCATGGCTCAATCTGGTTTAAAGTTCTGATTCCTCTCCTTTCGGAAAAGAGGGAGGGCTGAAGGCCGGGGTGGCAGGCAGGCAGTTACACAATGTTGATAATATGCGGTTCATGTATTCACCTACCACCTCCCCCTACGGGTACTCCTCCTTCCAGAAGGAGGAGAATTGTAGATACTATCGACTTAAGGCGGGCTCATTGTTTTTAAATCAAATAGATTCTGGAATAAATGAACCGGAGCTATGTCAAAATCACCAATACTTCCCGTGCCCCATGTGCTCCCATAACCAACGCCTGTTCGATGTCCGCCGTCTTTGACGGACCGGAGATGAACGTACCGAATTTATAATCCTGCCCGTCCAGTTCACGATAAGCATCATACATTGTATTTACTATTTTATTACGGTCAATCAGAATCACCAACCGTTCGGAGATAAAATAGAGCGCTTTATATTTCACTTCCTGCGGAATCCAGATAGCACCGTTCTCCGCTACACCTATCTCTCCTTTAATCACTGCCACATCTGTTCCGTCCAACTCTTTCGGATCGTCCAGATTATCCGGATTAAACGTTGCACAAGAAATATCCGGCAAGACGGAGGCAATACGCATCGCATCCGGATAGTTCCTGCGGATCACTGCATTTACATTTACATCTTCTCCTTCTCCCAACACGACAGCCGTACCGCCCACCGCACGGCTAACGGCACAGAACTGTTCTATCTTATCGGGATAAGCCAACCGTTTCATAGCTGCAATGTCCGGCTTCTCGTAACGAGTTCCGGTATTCTGACGAATACGGGCTAATATTTCTTCCTTACTGCTCATTTTGTTTCCTCCTTTCCCTGTACTTTATTTTTCTTCCACATTTCGTTGAATGACTCTTTTGCAAATTCGGGTAGTTCACGTCCCTTTCCCCAATCATCGAGATCATTGTACTTCATAAAGCGGGGCAGACCGTTTATCACCGGAGCCGCCCACAAAGCCGCATTAAACAGTGCGGGACGTTCCATTAAGAACTTCATGCCACCGGACATGATTTTCTTTCCGGTGTTCGCCTTTCCCAGTCCGTCCAAATCCTGACGCCATTTATAAATCTGTTCCGCCAAATCTACTTTCACGGGACAGACATCGGAGCAGGATATGCACAAAGAACAGGCGGAAAGATTATCGTAATACTTCTCCGGGTCATGTGCCATACCGAGATTGATTCCGATAGGCCCGGGAATAAAGTAGGTGTAAGAGTATCCCCCACTCCGGCGATATACCGGACAGGTATTCATGCATGCACCGCAACGGATGCAGTTCAATGTCTTGATGTGATCCGGCTTGGAAAGTATGGTACTGCGGCCGTTATCCACGATGATAATATGGTATTCACCGCCTTCGCGGGGACGACGGTAATGAGAAGTATAGGTGGTCACCGGCTGTCCGGTAGCCGAACGGGCAAGCAGTCGGGTAAATACCCCCAAAGCGTCCAAATCCGGCACAATCTTTTCCATACCGAAGGCGGCGATATTCAGTTTCGGGAAAGAAGTCCCCATATCGGCATTTCCTTCATTGGTACAGACCACGATATCACCGGTAGAGGCCACGGCAAAGTTCGCGCCCGTCATGGCTGCTTCCGCATTCAGGAAAAGGTGGCGCAGGTTCTTGCGGGCAGCGTGCGTCAGGTAAGTCGGGTCGAAGTTTCCTTTCTCCGTACCCATTTCCTTTTCAAAAAGTTCGCCCACTTGCTCGCGTTTGATGTGAATGGCGGGCAGGACGATGTGGCTCGGTTCAAGATGCATCAGTTGAAGGATACGTTCGCCCAGATCGGATTCCACGACGTCAATGCCGCGCTCCATTAAAAAGGGGTTCAGTCCGCATTCTTCGGCAAGCATAGACTTGCTCTTGATAAAATGACGCACATTATGTTCGTTCAGAATCTCGTAGACAATGGCACAATATTCATCGGCATCTTTCGCCCAATGAACGATTGCTCCGTTGGCGGTGGCATTCTTCTCAAATTCCAGTAAAAGTTCTTCGAGGTGGCTGTTGGAATATAGTTTCAACTCACAAGCCTTGTTGCGCAGTTCCTCCCATTCGGGAACTTCCTTGCTCATCTTATCCCTTTTGGCACGGACCAGCCAAAGAGTTTCATTATGCCATGCTGCCATTTTGCTGTCCTGCAAGAATTTCTCGGCAGCCTTTGAATGTCTGGTACTCATGATTGCGACGCTAAGATTTCTACTATATGGATAATTCTAATCGGCAGATGTTCCCGTTCGATGACGCCTTGCATGTGCATCAGGCAGGAACTGTCCGCCCCGACAATGTATTCGGCTCCGGTAGCTATATGGTCTTTCACCTTGTCACGTCCCATACAGACGGATACCGCCTGTTCTTCTACCGCAAACATTCCCCCGAAGCCGCAGCACTCGTCAATATGGCTCGGTTCAAAGACTTCGATACCTTCCACAAGATTTAGCAAATCACGCAACTTATTGTAATAAGGGATATTCAACTCGCTCGGAGCGGAATTAAACAATTCGCGCACGCCATGACAACTGTTGTGTATGCTGACCTTATGCGGAAAGCGTGCAGGCAGTTTCGACGGTTTTATCACATCGTGAATAAAATCACAGAGGTCATAAATCTTTCCCGCACTTTGGCAAACGTGCCCTTCTTTCTTCAAAATACCGGGATGATTCTCTTTCACAAAAGCCACACAACTGGCCGAGGGACCGACGATATAATCGTACTCCCGGAACAGGTCGTCAAAACGGAGCGCCAACTTAGCCGATTCACCTTCAAAACCGGCATTTGCCATTGGCTGTCCGCAACAGGTCTGATCCAACGGATAATCGACGTCTACTCCCAAACTTTTCAATAGTCTATACGATGCCACCCCTACATTGGGATAAATAGCATTGATATAACAAGGAATAAACAAACCTACTTTCATAATATATTATGTAAAAATTATAAGCATCCTCTGCTACATCCGCCTATGTGTCTAGCGGATATCAATTAGTTTGTGCGTTTGCAGGCTGAGTCTCCATTTGGGATGTCGCATGACGCAATCCACCGTATCAGCAGTATTAATACAAGAACAAGGCTGGAGGAAAAAATGTTCGGCGGGAAGTAGTTCAAAAATACTGATATCTTGTCCTTCGTAGACTACTTTCACTTCATCGATCCGGTTGATCTTCAGCTCCACGCCTTGTTTGGGCGAGCAAGTCACCCAGTCGACAGATTCGGGCAAGGGGTTCGTACCGTTGGTTTCTACGGTCACGTATTTACCGGCTTCATGCAAGCGGTCGATCAAGGTGTCGTCTATCCAAAGGGAAGGTTCGCCTCCCGTAAGGACAACGGTTACGGCAGGATATTTCTTAACTTCGGCGATGATTTCATCATCGGTCATCATTGTTCCTTCTTCATGCTGTGTGTCGCAAAAGCTACATTTCAGGTTACATCCGGAGAAACGGATGAAAATAGCAGGAGTCCCGGTATAATATCCCTCCCCCTGCAAACTGTAAAAGATTTCATTAATCTTTCTCATACATTGATAATCAATTATTTATATTTAAAAAGTTCCGCTATTGTTCCGTTTGATTTTAAATCCATAAATCTAAACGTATAATTAGCAAAGATTAACCGTCTAAAAAATCCTTTATTCGCAAATATTGACCTTTACAATAAAAGAGAACATAGACTTAAAAATAAAGTGGAAGGTCTTCTCAGAAGTTCCACTTTGACGTTAAATCCGAATTTAATTGCTATTAAATTCGGATCAAAGATATAATAAAAATACTCTAATTACAATACTAATATTCAATTAGAAGACCGGGCACTTCACAGGAACGGTACAAACGGTTATATACAGATATATGCGCATTACAGACATTAAATCTGATTGCCCGCATATTTTTTTAGCTTGTCAAATGGAAACAACCAGCTTTTACCACGCTTTACAGCCCATGGAAATTCACCACGCCGCATCCTCTCATGCATAGTTGTACGGCTTATCCGAAGATATTCACGAGCCTCATCAAATGTGTAGTTCTTCTTTTTAGCGTTTCTCTCTTCCACTGCCATACGCAACTCGGCTACTTCGCCACACAACGACTTCAAAAGACCTAAAATAACTTCCGAATCATTCATATATAGACTTTTTTGTTTTTGATACGACTTCTTTCATGTGTTTAAAGTATACATAACCACATAAGCATCTGATTTTCAAAAGAAAGCCCACTGAATTAAAAGTAGTGGGTAACAAACTAGTAACAAAGTAACATTTTTATGGTACCTCAGTGAGCTTTCATTTGTCAAAGGTACACATTCTTTTTAAATATACAATGTATCCCTCAAAGCGCATCTTAAACAATCGAACGATTTACAATTATCATCTGAAAGGAGAAAGCCCTAGAATCACGAACTCTGAAAGGAAAAATAGGGATAAATAAAAGATGCCGCCTCATCTCACGATGAAACAGCATAGGCGCACAAACATGCGAACAAAAATATTAGTGAATAAATTGGCAATTAATTTTATATCAAAATAAAAAGGTCTTAATTTCAAAACCAATACAAAGATACAATTTTTATTGATAGATTCCACCTCTATGATGAGGCTATTTATATGGCTTAAATGGAAATAAACTATCGTATTCCGGTAATTTTATCTGGAAATAAGCCTTTCTTTCTGGCGGTCCTTTCACATTGAGCACCGGACATACACAGCCGGCACCATGACGTTTTCAGATGATATCTTTTGCCGTTCCGTACTACTATCCGGTCATAGAAGCGGTGAAGGGGAAGAACCTTTCTGCAATGTGTGCATCTCTTCCGCTCTACTCCGTCCACTATAATCCGGTTCTTTGGCTTCCGTTTAACCAGCCGGCACGAAAGGCACTCATGTGAGCCATATCTTCGGCAATAGGCTATAGACCGCTTGCCGCACTTGGCGAAGTGGGTGCAATCGGTCCGTGGTGATGTTTGATGTATATTCATAATTCGAAAGTATTTTGTGCCAGGCTATTTATTTTTATGATTACATTTATGTTTTCTATTGGAAGAACGGTTCTTTAATAGGTCCTGATTAATGGAGCGTAAATCAAAATTTCCGGTTGTAGGAAGAAACTCCCCTCCTAATCCTTTGATTATTTCTCTTTGTATACGGACCACGTCAGCCAAGTTACTGATTATATCAAGTAAATCATCCATTGTGTTCATCTTTGATTCTATTGAAATTGTCATTAATCTACTTTAAATAACTCACAGTCGGTTTTCTCCTTTGCCCGTTCCAGGAGCTTAACCGTATTTTCATTGTTTACAACAAGCCGGATACCGGAGCATCCTACCGTTTGCGGCTTCTGAAATAGCAAGTCGCAGGGCTGGCCGTAGTACACCCATAAGAAAGTAAATTCCGATAGGTACATATTGTCTATCTTGACAATGTATTTAGACGGTATATCCATAACTCTACCTCCTATTAAGTCTTTTTTCAATTTTCATAAGGATAATCTTACACGGCTTGCTTCCGGTGTCCGTTTTTGAATTTGATGCATTCTGCTTTTCCAGGACCTCGACTCTTTTAGTCAGTATAACGACAGCCTCAGCGATACGATCTATATATTTTGATAATTCTATCTCGTTCATAACTAATTCTATTTATGGTTCATTTCAGGTTTACATACGCAAGATTCTACGTATGTAAAAACATAAGGTTATAAGAACGGTTTTCCGTTCTTATCGTTAAACACTTCATCCCAGATACAAAAGGCAAGAAGGATGGTACAAAGTATTAGTGTAACATTCATAATCTATTATTTATGCTGAGGCCGATTTCAGCCTCAGTATCATAAGACATCAATTATCATAAAAGAAACGTTCGTCCCCTCTACGGAGCATCCTATATCCTACATATAGGGTACCCAGCATAATAAATAACTCTATCATGATTAACAGGAATTATCTTCGCTTGATTAGCGGATGAGACACTAACAGTAGATGGTTATACAAGCGTTTCAAAATAGCAAACGCAAAAGTCAAATTTTCCATTTTATTTCGGTTTAAACAATTGTAATCTGTTGATATATTGATGAGGCGCTTATTATCTCTAATGGTGTACTGGTCACTTCTATTGCCGTGTATTCTTCGTATTCGAATACATTATAGCTTATTCCTTCTATCTTTAGCATGGTAGTGATATCCTCTACTTGCTTATTCTTGTGAATCTTATAAACCTTTGTTTCTGTCATAATGAATGTTCTATGATAGGGATATTTACCCCTATCAGGTTAATATATTAGTCTCCTACGTAATTCCCCCAACCACTAAAGGCCGAATAATGATAGCCTAATCCGTAACCGTATGCCGAGCCGGTAGCCTCAACACCAGAAACATTTTTAATCTTACGTTGACCTTCTTCTCTGGCAGTGGCCAACATTGCAACATATTCGGCCTCTATACGTGCAGTACGTTCTTTCCGTTTCCGGGCTTCTTGCTTTTTTGCCTCATGGTAAGCAATCGTTTCTTCTCTACGATCTGCTATTTCTTTATTGAACTTAGCAACCTTCCAGGCTCTTTTCAAGGCAGACGAAAAGGTAGGGTACTTTTCAGGACGGAACTTTCTCATTGTGTGAGCTGATTTCATTATTGAGCTTAAATCGTAGCGTGCCATATCTTTATTTTTGTTTATTGGTTTAACTTTGATGACGCAAATATATAGTTAAACCTAACGAAAAACAACCATACTGTTAGGTTTAACTAATCTTTAACGCATAATGAATATTTAGTTAAACCATGTCAAATTATTGATAATGAGTAGCTATTTCTAATTATATGTTGTTTTTATGTTTATTTTTGCCGTTAGTAATAACTAAACATAAACTGTTATGGATATTAAATCAGTAATCAAAGCGCACGGATATACTATTGAACGTATAGCGAACGAATGGGAAAGTAAAAATGGTAAGTCAATAACTCGTGGGGCATTGTCTCAATCTATCAATAATAACCCTACTATTGACACCCTTCAAAAGATTGCAAATGTTATAGGGTGTAAAGTTGGAGACTTTTTTGCTGATGAACTGGATAATGCAATACGTTGTCCTAATTGCGGTGCTAAGCTGGAGCTTAAGCAGAAAGAGGATTAATATCAAAGTGGAATGATATGGAAACGAAATTGACACAGGAAGAAGAAAGAGTACGAGAAATATTAATTTCTGTAGCTTCTACACGTGAGATAATCTACTATACGGAATTATGCCGAAAGGCTGCATTAAAGTTGGACATGAATATTCCTGCTGATAGAGGAAAGATAGGTCATATATTAGGTAATATTTCATCTTATGAGCACGATTTAGGACACCCACTATTATCTTCAGTCGTAGTGAGTAGGAATATGGAACAAGGTGATGGATTCTTTAAACTTGCCGAAGAATTGGGTTATGGAGAATGGCAAAAGTTGAAGAAAAGTAAGCAGTTTGAATTTGACATGATGAATAAAACTCATAACTTTTGGGCAAAAAAGAAGTAAAGCACTAACTATAATATCAATAACGTATTGGGCTTGGCCCGGTTACTGGATAGAATAGAAAGTGGGGAAATCGTTTTATAGTATCAAAGTAGATTGAATATGAATACAAATGAAATAGATAAGTTGAGCCTTGTAAAAGCTCATGCTTTGTTTGAGACCGGAGATATAGACCGTATCGAGGTAGGAACCGTAAAAGGATTGTGTGACATACACCGCTATCTGTTTGAGGGATTGTATAGCTTTGCCGGAAAGATACGTACTTTGAATATAGCAAAGGGGAACTTTCGTTTTGCCAACTGCATGTATCTTGATGTGATGCTCCCGGTAATAGAGAAGATGCCGGAAACGACATTTGAGGAAATCATTGCTAAATATGTGGAGATGAACATTGCCCACCCGTTTATGGAAGGGAACGGCCGTACTATGCGTATTTGGCTGGATATGATTCTAAAGAAACGTATTGGCATGGTGATTGATTGGCAGAATGTGGATAAGGTTCTCTATTTGCAAGCTATGGAAAGAAGCCCGATTAATGATCTGGAACTGCGAACTTTGTTACATCAAGGATTAACCAACCGGGTAGATGATAGAGAAGTTATATTCAAGGGCATCACGCAATCTTACTATTACGAAGGTTATGAGCCTGAATAAGGGCCTATAAGGATTTGACAAAAGAGAACGCCCGTACATGATTTGCTAACCTGTACGGGCTTTTTATATCTTATTTAGAATACTGTTAGGTTGCTGTTGAATAAAAAGGCCCCTGGTTATTACAACCCGGAGCCTTATTTGATATACTTAAAAAACCGAAGTATAGCATATTTAATAACAATTACAAAGATAAGAACATTTTTTAGTTTTTAAATCTCGATACTATTAGAAAATTGCCCGTTACAGGTTGAAACAACGAAGTACCCCCACACGATTTCTATTTTTACCCCTCCCATAACAGGGCGTTTTTTATTTGCTATTTCCGTATAATAATGGGTACCCCTATATATCCCCCTCATCATCCTATCAGATCATACATGTTTGATACGATCGTATAGATACGTGGCAATAATCCGTTTCGCTCCGCTATATCCAAGTTATTCTCTTCGGGGTATTTCTTCTTATAGGATCGTATTGATATGTGGTAACGATAATACAGATGATTATATACTTTATGCCAGATATCACTCTGATTCGTGTTTGTTGCCCTGGCTATCTTATTGACAAGCGACCGGATGCAATCACGTTGAGACATTTTCGGAAGTTCTTCCGCCGGGGACGGAAGCCCCTCAAAACAGATTCTTCTTTCCTCTATCACTTTAATACGCTGATCCATGTCAGACAATGCGCGGGTATAATCTTCTTTTATAGCCTTTTCCATTGCGTTAAAGGCGGCGATATAAGCTAGCTTGAACTGAAAAGCCCTTTTCCCGGTAAATCCCATTACAAGCAAGGTGAAACCGTCACGGTTCATAACAACAACACGAGAATGACGTATACCGCCATTAGGTTGCGGAATCTCTATTGATGTGTCGGAAAAATATCCTTTACATTGATTTTCAGGCACTTTTGTAAATACGGCATCAATCGCCTTTAATACATCACCATGTTCTTTCCCGAACTTTTCAGCGACTAACAAACTATTTGTTAACGCCCGGTTGTCAGCACCGCGAAAAACTAGATTGTCCATAAATTGTTCTATTTTATATTTATTCTTATAACTACCTGATTATCAATTTTAGGGGAATTTTCCCCTAAACCATTTTCAAAGAATAAAACCACCTTTATTTTGTATCATTTTTTCCTTCCGTTATTTTACCCCCACGGCCATTTTCCAAAAATCAAAAAAAATTCTCTCCTTAGGGGCAGTGGATTTGAGTGTTTGAGAGGGTAAAAAAAACACCTCCCCCCATTGTTTAAAATATATTTACTTTAACAGAAAATGATGATTTGGCGATTTGCCCGCCTGAATGCATATTAACGGCACTTCCCGCCAATCTTCGGTACCCTCCGGGTAATCGGTTTCTGATTCCCTCTTACGACCTCCGGTGCATCTCCCAACTACCCGCAGGATGATTCATTGAGAGATGCTTTCCATGAGAGATGCCGTCTATATAGGATGCACTTATAGGGCACACCCGTTTTCAGGCTTATTTGCGGTCCGGCTGTTTATTCTTATTAATCTTCCGGCTCATCTTCATAATCCATACTATACACCTCTTCCGTCTGTACCTCATCTTCTTCATCGTGCCGGCCGGATTCATCTTCTGGAAACATGTCGTCTATTGTTAACTCCCGTGCTCTTTTGGGGACATCTCCGTAGTTTGTTTCCTGATATGATGTGTTCCTTGCAAACTCCCGCCTTATTTCCCCTGCAATGCTATCCTTTATTTGTGGTCCGGCTTCATGTAGCAGATATTCCAGCACGTAATCAATACGTGTACACCCTATATTCTCTCCGATCCGGTGCAACGCTGTGTATATGGTCGGGAAAAGGGTGTACATTATCGACTTTAGTATATCGTTATTGTTGGAAGTAATGTGCGTATCTTCTCCTCTGAATGTCATATACCTACAACAATATCCCTTACTGCCTTCCTGATTAAACAGCATGACGGAACCAACCAGCCTTAATGCCTTTCCCTTTTGCCGTGGACCTACGGTAATAAGCCGGTTCTTTTTATTTTCGACTCCTTCCCAAATCTTATACAAGTCGTATATTTCCGAAAGTCTGGCATCCTTTCCTCCGGTATATCCAGGGTCCGTATATCTAAGAAATGCCTCCAACAGACATTGCATTATTTCATACCGGCTTTTAAAACTGTACTTTACTACTATATCGTCTAACCTTGCAGCAGCTTCAGGAGATATTTTAGCCTGTATGCTTATAAATTTTCTTTCATTTATATCTTTCATATTAGCATATCTTAATTTAATCAGGTATATTTTCAATCATTATCTCCTCCGAATCATCCGCCCACTCTATTTTTTCTGAAAGAATACGATACTCCTTACCATTTCGAACAAGCCTCATCATCGGATTCAAATAACTCTGTTCAACTGTTATATTCAACTTCTCTATAACTCGTCCGTAAACCCGTTTTATCACATTTAAAAGATTTTCCTCCGGCAGCATATTTGCATCTTCCTCTACAAAATATAGCGGTCCGACATCCCGACCGGCCCCCGACAATGTATTATAAGCAGCCGGATTATTATTTTTACTTGCTATTTTCAGGTTTAACTCTTTCTCTCCGGAAGAGCTTCTCTTAAGCATGGATACGTATACATTTTCATTTTTATCCGATTTCCCAAGATTAGCAATATCATCACTTTTATAATAATCTACTTTCAGATTATCAAGATACAACTGGTTATTTTGATATTTTGGTGGACTGGTCATCATCTCACCATAAGTAGTAGCATGTATTGTCAACTCAACAATTCCGGATAAATCCTCATTTATTGGCATAACATATCCATCAGCACCATTATATGGCATATCCAGAGTTTTTGTACTTATTATTTTCCCAGGAATCGATTTTCCCTGTTCGCTTCCTAATTGAATATCAAACCATGTGTCCGCACTAGTCCAACCGCTACCATTCCAATATTTATCACCTACTCTGAATTTTATTTCCATAACTCCGGGACCTAGAGCCGCACTACCATTGCTTTCTTCCAAGGCACCGGTTTGAATAATCATATTATAACTATATATTTGCGCAGACAAGACGAAAGCACCATTGCTATATTTTGCAGCCCCGGATGATCTCACTATCAATATCGGCATATTTCTCGCCGAAGACAATGACGGCGGATCCGGACTTTCTATACCTTTATCAGGCCTGTTATTTATCCATATTCCACTTTTATAATCATAATTTCTTTTATTATTCAAATCACCGGAAGAATATATATCTCTTTTTACATACATAGCACCTATTCCAGCACGCATATCAGAATAGGTATATTCCTTCCGTACATATAAACCGGAATTTTCATCAATATTATAAACGTACATTTCCACATTCGGACTGTCGTTCTCATACGCTATTACCCTCTTATACTCTTTACCAATAACACCTGATCTTTCCGTTCCGACATGTACTACATTCATATACCCCTCATCAATTGTAGGAACTACCGTTCCTACAATATCTATTTTCGATATTATCTTTACCTTATTAACGCCCTGCAATATCTCCTTCTTATTATCATTTCCATCCAACGGCAAAGAAGAAAGATTAGAACGGGCTATTGAAGTTATACTGAATGAAGGGTTTCCATTATAAACAATCTTTCTTAAATCCTCCACCGTTGTTATATAATGCAATTCGGAATTTCCTAGAAAATATAACGTCTTCTGTCTCTCATATAATGTCCACCCCCAAAACTTACAGAACTCCTCCAAAAAAGAAAGGCAAGTATCCGCATCATATCTCTCCCAGTCTTCTGACTCGCGTTCATCCGATCCGTTGTCCGTGAAAAATGTCTGCCGGGAAAGGCTCACGCTAAACGGGGTTTGGGCGCTCTCATCTTCACTGAACCATACCTCCCGAGGAAAATAGATTCTATCAAAATCAACACCGGTCGCTTCTATGCACTCCAACAGCAATTCTGCCAGCATAACAACTCCCATACCTTTATTCTGATCCAAATATATTCCGTCCAATATACCCAAGGAAGATATAACAGGATACTCCATAACCAAAGGAGTTATGTCCCAATCCTCCGAGAAAGTATCAGCCTGCATATACCCACACCATTCCAAGTTGTTTTTTATATACAACTCTATATAGTGCTGACTATTATCTTCGGGCATCAACCCTTCCAAATCACCGTTATCTATAACTCGTAGATATCCGGTATGCGTTCTTACGGGTTTTAAATAATCGTCATCCGAATCCTCCTCAGTAGTGAATGGATTTTCCGCCGGTTCCAGTTCTGCGATACCGCCCGTCCAGCCTTCTTCATATATATCGATTCTTGCATCATTTTCTTTCAGTGTCTTGAACTTCACCTGCCAGCGAATTTTTCTTGCCATAATCTTTATTCATTGGTTATTTATTATTCATTTTAATACTTTCATGGCCTTTCTGCAAAGTCATACTACGCATTATCATGTCGTACATATCTAAAGCGACAACATAAACACGTATTAACAGCCCATAGCGATCTACCAAATCCAATACTTTTTCTTTGGGATGTCTCTCACAGGATGAGAACGATATATGATAACGGCTATGTAGCTGACGAAATATCTCATACCATAGGTTCTTTTTCGAAACCTTCATCCTTTCCGCGCAATCATCGATCAAATATTGTATGCTATCACGTAGGGAAATTCCGGGCGTGAGCCTCAACAGGTAAGAAAGTTCGTTTTCAGAAGAATATTTTTCTTCCAGCACTTTAATACGCTGATCCATATTAGACAATGCGCGGGTATAATCTTCTTTTATTGTCTTTTCCATTGCGTTAAAGGCGGCGATATAAGCTAGCTTGAACTGAAAAGCCCTTTTCCCGGTAAATCCCATTACAAGCAAGGTGAAACCGTCACGGTTCATAACAACAACACGAGAATGACGTATACCGCCATTAGGTTGCGGAATCTCTATTGATGTGTCGGAAAAATATCCTTTACATTGATTTTCAGGCACTTTTGTAAATACGGCATCAATCGCCTTTAATACATCACCATGTTCTTTCCCGAACTTTTCAGCGACTAACAAACTATTTGTTAACGCCCGGTTGTCAGCACCGCGAAAAACTAGATTGTCCATAAATTATTCTATTTTTCGTATTTCAAAATTAAAACCCCGTAATTTTTGAGACAACAAGCAAAAATGTTATTCTATATTTCGCATCATTCCATATTCTGATTATATGCATCCTCATCCGTTATTTATTCTGGAAGTATTTTATATTCTGTTTTCTTTGCTTTAAGACGCTTTTATGTTTTGAACAATAAAATATACATCTGAATAACAAAAGAGCCATAGAGGCAAAAAGAATCATATCTATGCTTTTGTCTTACCGTTTACTATCTCCTTGAATTTGTTCACAAAGTAAATCTGTCCCTTTCCGGTAACTTTGCAAGTGTATCTCATGCAGTTCAACCCTTTTATGTGCTCCGCATGGAGATGAAACAGATGCAGGCGTACCCCCTCCTGCGACGGGGAATAATCGTTTACCAATTTCCGCCCGATTCTCCGTTGTCTTCTCAACAGATACCCGTTCTTCACCAGCCACGCAAACAACTCGTTGCGGTTTATTATATAGCCGCTTTGTGTTATCAGTTTTGCCAAATCATCCATACGGATAGCATCGTTACTACTTGCTACGCTTTCCGCGAATATCACTGCCGGCTGCTGGGCCGTTATCTGATTGTGAAGCTCCATGTTATTGACTGTAATGCTTTCTATCTGCTTTTGCTGTTCTCTTGTCTTTTGCTCCAAAAGGGTACGGGCCATGTTTTCACAGGCTATAAAATATTGCCGGGCTTGTTTGCCTCGATCATTACCTTCCAACATTGAAAGCTCTTTTGCCATATTAACAGACAGAATATACTCGATTTTACTAACTTGTTGATTTTCAGACTCACCTTTTTTGTCGTGTCTGATACTCAACAAGTTGCCTAAATAGTCAAATTTCAAAACGTGATAATCCAAGTTTTCCACAAATCCGAATTTGTCTATACGCCTCTTAATCCAGTTTGAAAAATCTTTCTTACTGCCTAAAAAAGCGTGCAAATCACGTGCATTAACCCCCTTTCCATTAGTGGACATAGGAATAAGACTACTAAGATCGTTCGTATTGATTAATTCACCCATAATTGTATAGATTAAATTTTACTTTGCTTATTAATTCATAATTACCGGGCTGACGGTCGGTTTTCCGTTTACAACCTTCTGAAACAACTGATAGACACGGAACATGTCTTTTATGAACCGTAATACATCATGCCGGCTTACAGGACTTACACACCCGTCCGGATCAACCTTCACAAATTTTCTTTCAAATTCCTTGTAGGTGATATCACCATTTATGTAAGCCAGCAACATACGGACATATATTTGGTAGTGCATTTCACACTCCGATTTAAGGTGTGCCGATTCTTTCGGGCATGAGTGGTCTAGCCATTTATAAAATCTCATAATATCCTCCGGGGTATAACCGAACACACCAATTCCCGTATTAAAAAACATCATGCACTCGTAATGTTTTATACTTTGGTTTACCCAGTAATCTCTATTTGTAACATCGTCCTTCCGTATACGTTTCCCTTCAAGTATGGCATCAAACTTTTGCCGCTTCATTTCTTCCTCATCACATACTGGATTATTCATACAGGATAATTTGCGGCATGTAGAGGACATATTGTAATTATAATAACCCACCGTAAGAAATATAACTACCAACATACGACGTTTTTTATACAGCATGCATAAAGTTTTCTTGGGATTTGATTTACACCCTTGATAGTCTATCACATATTTTTCTAATGTATTCTTCATTTTTTTGTTTCTATGTTTTGGTTAATACCGCTTTCTTTGGCTTTTTGAGAGTTTATCCTATGAGATATTTCTACATATACTTTGTAAAACTCCATAGAACCAAAGAAAAACGGCGTTAATGTTTATTCTTCTGCTATATACAACTATAGCCTGCATTTATCCCTTCCATAGCCTTACCCCTTCAAAATAACACCCTTTCCTGTTCTCTTGCCATAGTTGTTGACAACGGTAACTATCTGTTCGCCGGTTATAACCGTTCTACCACTATTCCCTCCGCCCAAATCTCCGGAATGGATAGAGTCGTACAACTTTTTCTGATCGGCTTCATTGATAAACATCTCCCCGCTACTTACACGGGCTGTAATACCGTCCATATAGTTATGACCGCCAACGATACCGCCTTCGGCGAAGTTGGGGATATTCATTATTGCCGCCAAAACAGATGCTACAGCAGAAACGGCCAACATTGGACCAACAATGGGAATATTAGCAACCGAAGAAGCGGCCCCGGAAACGGCAGCTTTTGTATTGGCATTAGCTTGTATCATTTGGGAAGCAGTCAATGCTTCAATAGCTGGAATTGCCGATACAACAGCACCGGATATCCCTCCGACATAACTGAGCATAGAACCAAACACACTATCTGATAATCCACCCATTCTAATAAGAGCGTCACTTACTTTATCCAAGTCAGAGGCTAATTCATCGGTACCATTTCTCCTAGTTCCTATCCCTATTTCCTCTGAATACCTCCTCCATATCTCAATCTGCTCGTTCAAATATGCTTTCTCTTCCTCGTTAGCCACAGACAACATATTGGTATATTCTTGTATCTTACTCTGGGCAAGAGTATACATTTCCAGCTTCCTCCGGAGTGCGTCCGCCGGATCCTCTCCTTCAACTACCTCATCTTCACTGTTTATCATTGTAGCCTGGATAGGTTGAGTCAATACCGGGAGGGTTTTACCGGTACCGATTGCATCTAATACCTCCTGACTCATTGCATCCTTACCGGATATTACGGCTTTTATTTCCTCATTTAGTTGTTCATTACCAAGGAAGGGATCTATGTTTTTTTCTTTGGCCTCTTTTATTGCTTTTGCTGCCGCAGCAGCCGCAGTTTCTTTTGCTTTAGCTGACGCAGTAATTGAATTATTAAATTCTGTTGTTGATTCATTAAACTCCTGTCTTTGTTGAGAAACCAATTGAGATACATAATAATATTGCTTACCCAGTTCTTTTAATTTTATTAGTTCATCATCACTCAATTTATTCAATAACGTGTTATAGATTATCGCGTCTTTATATTTTACAGCAGCACCTTCTTGCGCTATTTTAGCAGCGTCATTGATTGATTTAATCCGACCATAGTCATTTGTTCTCGCAACGTCCACCCTTCGATCACTCTCTATCCTATCTGCCAATTTTTCATAATCTTCATATTGCTTCGTCCAATAGCTTTTGGCTTCACTTCTTGATTTTGAAGGCATTAAATCGATTTTCATCACTTTTCTAAAATCTTCAAAATTTATATCCGAAGCCCTCAATTTGGTTCCAACAACAATAGATTTTGTAAGCGCATCTAAAGCGTCATTTGCAACCGTTTGTCCCGCCTCTTCTTTTTTCTTTAGCTCATCATCCCATGCTTTAAACGCCTTTTTTCTTGCATCTTCATCAAGTTGCTTATTTTTCGCATTTAACCTTGCTTTCGCTATAGCCTCATCAAATTCACTTTCATAAAAATCAAATGAAATCTTTGTATTCCCCAGTTGATCCAAAGCACTATGGGCCTCCTTAGATTTCGCTATTATATTATCCAATCCATTAATAAATGCAGAAAAATCACCTGATCCTAAAGAATAAAAAAATTCATCGATACTTTTCTTTGCACTTTCTATAGCTGCGGCTGTTGCATCACCCAAAACCTGAGATGAGTTTAATACCCTATTAAATGCTTCGCCGGCTCCCATTGCAACCCCTGCGGCTCCTGCAACCCTAGCAATCGCTTCCGAAGCCTTAGACATTGCACCACTCATTGCCCTATTTTTAGCAATGAAATTTTCTATACCCTTCTGTGCTTTCTGCAATCCGCCATCGTATTGAGAAGCATCCATTATAAGACGTGTGATTAAATTTGCCATATAATCTAAATTATTAAATTAAACTTTCATTTCCTGTTATCATAGTGATAACTCTACATACCATTGTTTATTTTCCTGCTTCATTTTGCCTTGTCATTAGGGGCAAATAGTTATAATCCCGATAAATAAGGCTTTTAGTGCATTTTAAACCGTTCCGGTTGCCTCCCGGCACTCTAAGACAAGTATCCTTATATATAATAGAGGCATATATATAGCGCCATATCTGCTTAATGACTGTTAAAATCAAGCATCCTAAAATCATAATATATTGATTATTAAAATATTAGCTTTTTAAATAAATGTGCCCTTTTGGACTTTTCATAATCACCTGTAAATTAGATGTTTATCTTTTTAATTACAATTTTTCGTTAAAATTTTAACTGATTTATTTTTACTTTAATTTTTACTCTATCATTCTGAAAAACAGATTTTTAAAACGATTTTTATATTCTGTTTCTTCTATGGACGGAACGATTTTAAATCGCTTTTTATGTTCATCCCACATTTGGGCATATTCGCGGTTTACCCGGTACTGTTTCGGGGTTATCCTCCCCTCGCGGAGATTATTACGGTTTTCTTCCATATACTTGTCACGTCCGACCGTCATAATCTTTTGTGCACGTTCCGTCTGACTGCTTTTGGTGCCGCTCTCACAGATGATCGTTTGCGGGAATGATACATTGTACCAATCCCGAAAGAACTGGTTTGTAAGGCGGGAAATATAAGCCTCATCGAAAAAATCCGGTAACGGAACCTTCTGCCGGCGGTAAACCGTTTCAAGGCGAAGGATATTATCATCCACCGCCTTTCCCTTTTGCCTATACTCAAAGCTTTTATCGTATATCTTCAGGACCTTTCTTTTATCCTTGTCCTTTTCGGTTGTTTTCTGGCGGTCCTTCTTATAATCGGCATCGGAGTACATTTCGCGGGCATCATCCGTAGACATCACCTGTTTGATGTATTTCGAAGGATCGCGGCTCATCTTCATATTAAGCCCGATCTCAAAATAAGTAACCGTAACATGGGAAACGTCAATCCCTATTGAATCAAACAGCAGGTTTAAAGCCGCCCTCCCTTCTGAGACGGTAAACGATCCGGAGTTGTCCAGCCTATTACCTCGGGCATACTTGGAGAATATCTTTTGTACGCTGCATACGACTTTCAAGGTCCTTCCCTCTATTTTAAGGTGGATACCGTCAAATTTGCCATACTCGGAACTCTCATAATAAGATCTGTTTCCTTTCGTGCAAGGTTGCAGATGAAAAGCGGAAACAATGCGTCCTATGTCCTCCTCACCGCAAAGGACCGTTTTAAAATCCATTCTGTCAAACATACTCCATTTCATAAGCTAAGCAATACATAGGGTTACATCTGGTTAAAGGACGGTTCAATACGTTTCCATTTGTTGAGGCTGTCCCTTTCTTCAAAGTAGAACCGGATAACAGTCCCTTCTACCGTGTTGCTTTCACGGAACAACTGCATGATAGAGGTATATTCTTCATTATTGAAATCTTCTTCCAGTTCATAGAGGCGGGAAATGGATTTATAGTCAAGATCGCCGGATTCATTGCGTTGCAACAAGGACATGGCTAGTTTATAAATGGGATTTCTTTCTCCTTCACCCTTCTTGGCAATCCATTTTTTCAGGTAGTCGATGAGACGCTTTTCGGCAACGTCTGCCCGTTCGTCAAAGCGTTTAACCCGGTTCCCCTTCACTTGGACACGGAAAGTGTCATTATTCACCGTGAAGCCCAACTGCTCATCACGTTTCAACTCTCCATACTTTTTCAGAGCATTATAATAAGATTCTGATTCCTGCCTCAACCATTCCTTTAATTTCTGACCGTCTTTTACATATCTGCGGACACGCTTTTCAACGGAGGCTAGGAACTTGGTACGGAGTTTCTGGTAGTTTCTACGCTTAGCATCGGCTTTCCGCCTCTTCTCGGCTGATAGTTTAGCCAGCAAGTCGGAAAGCTCTTGTTCGGATAGGTTGTCTATGTTCATGGCTATCGGATTTAAGGTTATCTCTTAGCTCCTTTTTTCAAGGCATCCTCTATATCTTTAGGCGTATAATAGACGCGACTACCTACACGTCGACACCCTATTATTCCCGCCTTAGTCCATGCGTCCAATGTTACAAGGGATACTCCCAATTTCCGGGCGGCATCCTTTCGTTTATACAAACCATTTTCCGGGATTTCATCTACCGACTGTCGACTTGTGCACATACGCTCTATTTTCTCATCAAGCAAACGAGAGGTAACTTTTTCTATTGCCTTTTCTATATCACCCATTGTGCACGCTTGGATGAGTAACAAGGGATTAGAAGATAAAAAATTTGCATCCATAAGATTTATTATTAAAATTCTTGTGGATGCAAAAATATAGGGATTCTTTCCGAATTTAAAGCGTGTAACGTTACATTTTCAAGTGTTAAAATGTTACTTTTTTATTATGGGACGTATTTTTCCATCTTCATATGATATGCCAATTGATTCAAATTTTGCTTTTATTATCTCTTGGTTTTCTGTTCCCATCGTATTTTGAGATAATCCCCTTTGCCGTATATTTTCCATATTACCACCACACAACCATGCGATAAAAGATGCTAATGCTTTACCTGTTGGTAACTCATAACCGGAAACTTTTATCAAAGCTGTTATTACCTCACACTTCATCTTTACCGTGGCTTCTGATTCTCTTCTCCCACGTAGACAAATATCCGGTGTTGAAATAACATCTTTTTCCGGATAGTTTTTAGCCTCACCTTCAATACCGAACAACCTTAAATCGAATCCATTAATATCTCCTATCATATTTGAAACAAACTGTTTTATGTCTATTCCCCATAGATAATAAATATGCATAAATGACCGAAAAAGAACAATAACGCCATGTAATAACCAATATGTAATAGATAATGCGTCAAAAGCACGCAATGTATCATTTGTCCTATATACATAAACTTCCTTATCTGATTCTCTTTCATTATAATAGAAAAAACCATATTCATCTATCTGCTCCAAAGTATGATACATTGTATTAAATTTTGCATCTGATAATAATGAGGAATATTCACATATAAAACTTCTTGCTATGTATAACCTTTTTTGTTCATCACTATTTAGCAAAAAACGTTCAAGTCTTGTACTTAAATCTAAAATAAAGTTCTGCCCATAATCAATAGAAATCGGAAACGCTTGATAGGATTCTATCAAATCTTTGCATGCATCATTTAATGAAATTGGAATCCCTTCTTCATTTACAAGATTCAATTCACATCCAAATCTTACGATTAATGATTTTTGACCCTTGGTTGCAGGCTCAATCTTATAAAATACATTGAAAGCATCATACGCCTCAACAGTATCACGTATAAAAGATAGTATCTTTTCCATGTTATAACACTTTTAACAAATTACCGTTCTTTTGCCAATGCAACATCAATAATTTAGCGTGTTCTTCCTTACTAACTTTGATATATCGTAAAAAACTGCTTTCCGTTTTATGTCCCGTAATTGCCATTATACTAATACTAGGGAAGCCAGATTTATACAAGTTCGTTGCAAAACTCCTACGGGCTGTATGTGCACTTATAAGTTGCCACTTTTCATAAACAGAAGTACATCTTTTTCCACCCTTTGTTATAGACTTTAATACATGGTCTACTAATCCGGCTTTCTGGCATAACTTTTTCAAATATCTATCAAAAGATGCAGCACTAATCTTAGTTGGAAGCAAGCCATTGTATTTTTCCCATATACGAAGGAAAACCGGATGCAGAGGGATAGTTACCGGCTCATTTGTTTTTTGTTGTATGATAGTCAACATACCATCCCTTATATTTTCCTTTCTGATACGGGTAAAATCTGAAAATCGTAATCCAGTCCAACAGCCAATCAAAAACATATCTCTTGCTTTTTCTAATTTGGCATTATAGGAAAAATCAAAACCGTACAATTTATCAAGCTCTGATTCATTTAATGCTATGGAAAAATTACTTTCCATAGCGTACTTAAATGCTTTGTATTTTTTATTATTGGTTAGTTCTCTATCATTAGCGGCATTCATCACGGCTTTTAAGCGCATCACCTTATCACTAATTGTATTAGCTGCAAGATTCAGACTTTGCAAATACGCAACAAAATCAGCCATCAAATCTTGGTCTATTCTATCAAATTCCAACCGAATATTTCGCGCCTTCTCAAATTCTTTAAGATAATAATAGGTTCTAACATATTTAGATTTAGTATCTGTAGAAATTTTCTGTCCCGCCTTTACAGAACTTATTTTAGTATCGCACAATCTTATATATTCTTCAAAAAAAGCATGAAATGTATTTGCCAATGGACGTTTTTTCCCAAAACTAACATCAAGAAAATTTCTCAAACTATCCTTAGTAAGAATTATCCCTTTTTGTGCAGCCTCGGCAATAAACATTTTCACCTTTGATTCAATACTTGTAATAGCGGAATTAGTATCATCTTTATAATAACAATACTTGGAGTTTTTAACACGCTGCTTACTTTCATCCCAAAATTTAAATGATACTTTTAAGGGGGTAGCATACATCAATTTCTCATTCTGCCCAAAACGAGCAGTAATATACACGGTTTGTTCTTTTTCCGTATTCGTATTACGGAGCGTAAATTTAATATTTGCCATTATTCGCTAAAGTGCTAGATTTAACATCAACGCAATTATAACACTTTATTTCTCTATATTGTTCCGTTTTTGTTCCGCATTTTTTTTATTTAACTTATTCTATCTTTGTTTTCCTTTGTTTTTATTATGTATATAAGAAACAGATTATCAGCAGTTTTTCACCAAATAAGACAAAGTAAACAAAAGATAGAATAAGCCCGTTAATAGATTTCATTAATCTTTCTCATCGTTCACTAATTTGTTTTGTCCGCTATGGTTTATTCTTCCTTATCTTCCGAATGGTCTTTTACATCATTCGAGGCATTGTCTTTTACAGTGTCCTTCTCGTAAATGACAATATTGCCTTCCGACTCCTGCACCTCTACTTTATAGCATTGCGGAATCTGTTTGCACACCCAGCGGGCAATATTCTCTGCGGTGGGATTGAACGGGAGTACTTCATTCAGGTTCTGGTGGTCGAGTTTTTCCATGACCACTTCTTTAATACGGGTGAAATCTACCACCATACCGTCTGCATTGAGTCGTGCCGAACGGCAGTAGACAGTGATAATCCAGTTGTGACCATGTAGACTGGCGCATTTGCTGCGATACGGGAGCACCAGCTTATGAGAAGCCGATATCTCCAAACGTTTGATTACTGTAAACATTGTTATACGTCTTTTTTTAGGTTATACGCATCTAATGTCACCTCGATGCAATGACAAAGGTAATATAAAAAGAGTTTCCATTCAGCAAATCCGATGTTTTTTTCCTGTTTTTACACTATCTTTGCTGCATGAAAACTCTCTGTATCATTTTAGGAAGCATCTCCCTGGCACTCGGCATTCTCGGTATCTTTCTGCCGTTGTTGCCCACGACTCCTTTTCTGTTACTCACAGCCGCCCTTTATTTCAAGGGTTCGCCACGATTATATAACTGGTTACTGAATCACCGGCACTTCGGTCCTTATATCCGTAACTTCCGCGAGAATAAAGCAATTCCGCTCCGAGCCAAAGTTATCTCACTTGTGCTGATGTGGGGAACAATGCTATATTGCATCTTCTTCCTCATTCCTCTGCTATGGGTAAAAATTCTCTTGGGGTTGATTGCCGCAGGGGTCACTTATCATATTCTCTCTTTCAAGACATTAAGATAGTTGGAAAGTCCCTGACGGGCATCTGCCAGTTTATCTTCCCAATGTTTTACGGAGTTCTGCCCAATAATATCGGTTACATATTTTACGGAGATAAACGGAATTTCCTTGGCACGGCAGACAAATGCCTGTGCATAGGCTTCCATATCTACTACGTCTCCGCTGACGTGAGTCAGTTCTGTCAGGAAGCTATCCCCCGTATTACAAGTTCCATTCTCCGTCCAGTGCCTGCAATAACCTTTCGCTTCGAGCAAAGCTGCAGAATCGATTTCGCATTCGATTCCCAGACCTGCCAGCTTCTGCATATCACGGTCTACAAACTTCCGGCAGACAAAAATATCCCCAACCTGATGATTGACAGCCCCCGCACTTCCGATATTTAAAACCAAGTCGGGTTGCACCTGACGAATAGCCTCAGCCAGATGAAAGGCTGATTTTACTTTACCAATACCTGTGCGGATGTAATAAGGTTCTACATCAGGCCACTTTATTTCCACAAATTCGCCTTGGACGGCGTAAGTTACTAATATCTTCAACATAATACGTTTCCAAAAATAGATTACTATTACTGTTTCTTATGTCACTAGAAACTTTGCAAAGATATAAATATTTTTTTCTTCTGATGTGTTGGTCACTTCAATATCACAATCATTCATCTCAAAACAGATTCCGCCAAAATGACCCATACCTATATTTATTAATAAAGAAGGAAAATGACAATTCAATACAGTACAAAATCTGCTCAAAATACCATTAACAATAGATACCGAATATACTATTTTGAACTAAAAAGAACATTTTATCCCGAAAAGTTTTTGTAATATCAGAGTTAATCGTATTTTTGTGTACAATTTTGGTG
>OGJY01000662.1_pt1 | contig 47117 bp, 34 predicted proteins | sample 1572231 | NCBI WGS metagenome assembly OGJY01 (sample SAMEA2582121, study PRJEB24529) | metagenome | biome: Human gut stool | place: China | collected 2011
GTATTAATACTAAAGTAATGAAATAAAGTTCTTCTGTTCTACCTCTGTGAAGAGCGAAAACAGGCAAAAACAAGCCCCGGCGGTTCATTCCGCCGGGGCTTTCGGCATTGTTAGAAAATATTTCATTTTAATGATATAGCGAGTATTAATAAGAATACTTCAACTGAATCGTAATTTTGTCTTACTTTTTTAAGTGAACGCTGGATCAGGTTTTGTGCAGACTGGTAATTCAGGTTCATCAGTATGCATATTTCATCCATACTTAATTCCTGGATAAAACGGTAATAAATAATTTCTTTTTGTCGGGGAGTTAAAAGGGCAAGGATATTATTGATCATTTTCTGCTGGTTGGCGTATTGTTCATTATTGATAAAATCCTCTTCGACCGTAGATTCTAATGAAAATTGAATGTTTTCCGGTAATTCCCGGTCATAAAAAGATTCCTTATACAGAGTGCGTATAAGGCAGTTTTTCAATGAAACGAATAAATATACTTTGATATTATCAGGAGTGATAAGACTATTCCTGTTTTTATACAGCGAAGTGAAAACTTCTTGTATACAATCCTTTATGATTTCGGGATCGGAAGTAAAGCGAAGACCATACCGGTATAATATTTGTACATAAGTAGTGTATATCCAGCTGTACGATTCGTTATCACCGGAAACAAATTGACGCCATTTTATTTTACTCTCATCTACTTGCATACTTGTGTTTTGTGTAGCAAATATAAGACAATTATACTAAAATCAAAGGTTCGGCCTATCGTTAATGAGAAATAAAAAAGCTTTGGGGATAAATAAAGGCCTCTGATAGAATGTTTTCTCAAAGGCCTTTATTTTCAAATTTATTTAAAGTGTTTCGAATACTGAGAAGTTTATTATCTGAGGATCCGCTTTCGATTCGGTTACAACTAATTTTATCGCTTCAACTGTTCGGGAGTCAAATCTGTTTATGTGTTTATGTCCGATGCTGCTACCCGAAGATAACTCGATCCATTCATTTCCTTTTTTACCTTTCAATAAATATTTCAGTATCCGTTCGCCTTTGGATATATCTTCCTGCAGGACGACACGGTTTATGCTGGTCGGTTTATCGAAAGAAATGGTGTATTCTGATCCGGTACCTGCTATTTGTTGTAGCGGTGTTCCATATTGGCGTGCGATCTCGTTGCCAAGCGCTTCGACCTGACGGACGTCGGCTTCAGGGATAAGACCTTTATTATCGACAACCAAACCTAAAAGCATATTTGTGTTTCTTCCTACACTGGTTTCATATTTAGTGAGTAGTTCAGGGATGGTAAACATCATGCTGTCCTGTCCGGCTGTCCAGAACCAGCCACCCTGGAAAGAGCGGTTCCATCGTAAAGTGAAATCAGATTCTCCCGGACACCAAAAGGGGGCAAAAGGATCACCATTCAGTCCATTGATAACACGCGTGCCATCAGCATTCGTCGTTGAGTCGGCTGTCGCCCAGCAAGGATAAGGGGCAACGCCTTCTTCATTCCCTACCCATCTGATCAGGTTCGGATGTCCGTATGGCCCCTGGAAAGCGATTGCATTCGGTTGTAGCTTCTGAACCAGGGATAATACATCCGCACCTCCTTGGTCTCTGGAAAGTACACCGCCGTCGAACCAGATCTCGAACAGTTCACCGTAATTACTCCATAATTCCGTTAACTGTTGCGTAACGATTTGGTTATATTCTTCTTGTGTCACAGGGCCACCTTCCTGAACTACGCCCGGATTATCCACATATAAGTAACCATTTGCTGTCGTACTGGCATAGATACCCGGTTTGATGTTATATTTTTGACAGGAAGCGATGAAGTCGGCAACAATATCACCTTCGCCGTTTTTCCAGGGCGACTGTTTAATGCTGTAATCATGTGCTTCCGTCGGCCATAGGCTGAAGCCGCTGCAATGTTTGGCAACAAGGACTGCATATTTTGCACCCATCTTTTGGGCTGTTTCCAGCCATTGGTCGGTGTTCAGTTCTGTCGGATTAAAAATAGATGCATCCGGATGTGTTCCCCATTGCCTGAAATTATAGTCCGGTTGGTAAACGGGCATATCGAAATGGATCAATACACCTACTTCGGCATCGGCCCAAGCCAGTTGCCGCGCATTGGGTGTGACAATATTCGTCGGTTCGTTGGATGAACAGGATATAAGAACTGACAATGCAGCCAGTAATCCTACAAATGTTTTTTTCATGATTGAGTCAGATTATATTTCAGAGACAAGTATAGTGAAAAATAATGAGCTATTAAATAAAATGTCAATAAGCCAATGTGCCAATATACCTGTTTTAAGAATTTTAGATCTAAGGTGTTTTTATTGGCACATTGGCATATCAGCTTATTGATACATTATTAGTTTGCCCATCCCGGATTCTGTGGTAACAGATTAGGATTGTAAGTAAACTCATCGGTCGGGATCGGATAGAGGTATAAACGATCGTACCATGTGCGTGTCATACCCGGATAAAGAACACGGTATTCACCTGTTGCCGGATCACGGGGGCCTAAATAAGTTTTCAGGTTCTCCAATAGTTTACCGGCTTTCCATCTGCATAAGTCGTTCCAGCGAAGGCCTTCGCATGCTAATTCTACACGGCGCTCACGACGTATTTCGTTGAGTAGCGGAGAGATGGCAACTTCCCACTTTGGCCAGTTCGGGTCGGTGAACCCAACATTTACCGTCAAGTGTTTCATACCTACACGGTCACGCAGTTTATTGATCGTTTTATCCAGAACAGCCTGATCACACTCTCCTAATTCTGCTTTCGCTTCTGCATAGTTCAGTAGAACTTCACCATATCGGTAGATCAGGTCATCCAATGTACATTTAATATATTCATTGTCTTCAGCTAAAGGCGAATACATTTTATACAGGCGGTAACCGGTGAATGTCAGATTGTTGAATACCGGAGAGTTTTCGTATTCTTCCGAACCGTCGGCCAATATGGCAATAGGGCGGTCGGGTGTGTAAACACATTGTTTTAACCGGGGATCGCGATTTTCAAATTCATCCATAAACTTGGCATCTCCTTTATAAAGACTGCTTAATGCAATAGGCATACCATCATTGCATAAGAATGATTCCACAAAATCCTTGGTCATACCAGTCTGTGCTTCACGAACCGTACGCGGTCTGTTATTCATCCGTTTGTCTGTTATGTAGGCTGCAAAAAAGATTGCTTCCTTATTATTGGTATAATCCTGTTGGTTGAATAACGCGTGATAATCATCTTCAATATTACCGGTAGAGTAAATATCAAAATTACCACTGTTAATGATCTTTTCCGCTGCTTCTGCACTCATACGAAGGTATTTGTCCGCGTTTTCAAGATTCCTGTATTTTCTCCAGGTTCCTTCAAACAGGCAAACTCTTGATTTTAATAGCAGTGCTGCATATTTGCTAAGTCGTGTGTCGGTCATTGTTTCAGGCAACCATGCACTGGCTTTATCCAGGCAAACACAGATAGAATCGATAACCGTCCCACGATCATTACGTGGGTAATACAACTCTTCAGAAGAAGTGGTCAGATCCGTAGTCAACCAGGGTACATCGCCGAAGCGGAGTACTTTTTCATAATAAAACTTGGCTTTGAAGAAATATATTTCACCAACATACCGGTTGATGTTTTCCTGAATGCCTTCTACCGTATGGTAACGGGTCAGGAAATAATTACAACTTCTGATATTCGCCCAGTCACCTTTGGCCCAGCCTCCTCCGGCAGTCGGGATGGTGTAATCGCTCCAGATAAAAGCATCTTTCGACTGGTGCGCCTGGTTGTCGGACGCATTATCGCTTCCATAAGCACCGGTATTATCCAATGTCGTATAGAATTGGTTTGCAAAGTTTTTCAAATCGTTTTCCGTCTTCCAATAAGTCTCGTCATTGATCTTATCTTCCGGGTACAAGTCCATAAAGTCATTATTACATGCAGAAAATCCGAGTAACAAAGACAAGCTTGCTATATAATATACTTTTTTCATTCTGTTTTCAATTTTAATTATTCTACAATGTTCCATCTTAGAATGTCAGGTTAGCACCAAAAGAGAATGATCTGATAAATGGATAAGCATTTACTGTAGCCAATTCAGGATCGAAAGTGTCGGGCATTCCGGAGAATTCAAACAAGTTGTCCGCATTGAAATAAACTCTTAGCTTGGATATTTTCGCTTTTTCCGTGATATATTTCGGGATAGTATAACCCAGAGCCAACTGTTTACAACGAATATAAGCGCCATTCAACATAAAACGCGTTTGATTCTGATTGGTCGCATCCGCATTGAAACGGGCACGCGGGAAGAATGCATTTGTATTATCTTCTCTCCAGTAATCATAATTCATTTTCTGAGGAACAGACCATTGAGATCCGTAATGAGACAGATAGAATGTCTTCGACGGTATGATATCACGTTTTATAGTTCCCTGGAAGAATAAGGTAAAGTCGAAACCTTTATATTCTGCAGTTCCACGAATACCGAAATTATAACGCGGTGTTGAGTTTCCTATAATTTTCATATCCCCCGAATTATTAACAGTATTTTCACCTCTGGTTATTTTACCGTCACCATCCAGGTCTGCAAATTTTATATCTCCGGCATATTGGGTGAAACCGACAACTTTCGACTGATCCCATGCGGCAGCCTCTGCATCCGACTGGAATAAACCTTCGGTAACAAATCCCCAGATCTCTCCTAATTTCTTTCCTTTATAATAATCATCGGACAGATTCTTCGTCGGGTTGTCATATTTCGTGATTTCAGCCTGGTAGTCAGATAGCGATAGCGTTGCACTATAGGCTAATCCGCTCTGCAAAGTAGATTTCCAGGTCAAGGCAACTTCCCATCCGCTGGTTCTTAAGTCGGCGGAGTTCATCTGCGGTTCTGAAACACCTAAAATAGAAGGCAATGTCTTTGATTTCGTTAACATGTCTTCGGTTGTACGCACATAATAGTCGAACTCACCGGTCAGGCGGCTGTCTAACATCGAGAAGTTGAAACCTAAGTCCCATTGTTTAACTGTTTCCCAGGTCAGCTGATCGCTTACCAACGCCGGAGTATATACACCCATCTGTTTTTCTCCACTGAAGAGATAACCGACTTCGCCCGTGCTGTAAGAAGATACATAAGGATAATAAGAACTAACCATCTGGTTTCCTAATGCACCGTAAGAACCTCTCAGCTTGAAATCATTAACGATATGGGCGATCGGTTTCCAGAATTTTTCCTGTGAAAGTCTCCAACCCAATGAGAATGTCGGGAAGAATGCAAAACGATCATCTTTCGGGAAGCGGGAAGAGCCGTCATAACGTCCGTTCACCTGGAACAGGTATTTATCGTCATACGCATAGAACAAACGGAAGAAAGCACCACGGATAGCCCATTGATTCATATAATCGCTCGTTGTGCGGTCACCTGTTGCCAGGTTAAGGAATGGAATATCGTTTGCAATCAGGTTGTTCCTGCTCAAACCGACACCTTTATAAGTTGTATTTTCCTGGTTGAAACCGATCATACCTTCAAAGGCATGCACTTTATTGAATTTCTTCTTATAAGTGGCATAAGCATTGAATACGTCGTACTGCGACTCTGTTTTTGAATAAGATACCTGGTTAGGGGAAGTATGCGGGAAGATTGAACCCGGATTTCCATCAGCATCATAATCGATATATTCGCGCACATGATTCTTGAAAGAATAGTTATAATAATTATATGTATAATCGAAATTGATTTCGAGTCCCTCAAATGGATTCAGTTTTGCAAAGGCTGTCGCGTACATATTATTATTTCTCATTTCGGCCGATCCTCCCTGAGACAGCCATGCTGCCTGGTTTGTGAAATAACCGTCACCGCAATAGCCGGCAAAATGTCCGTCGGGATGATAAACCGGCATCAGAGGACGGCTGTCGCCCGGAATCGTTGCTCCCAAAGAGTTGTTCCCATATTTATTTTGTGGGCCGGTATTCATTTTTACCATCGACAAGGTTGCTCTCAGTCCGACCTGCAACCAATTGTTTACTTTATAGTTAACATGCTGCAATACATTGAAACGCTTGTAGTCTTCATCCGTCCATCGCGAGATGCCGTCTTGTTGGAACATACCAGCCGATGTCATATATTTGGCCGTTTCACTACCTCCTTGTACGCTGATATTGTATTGCTGCATCGGATAACTTTTCTTATTCAGTGCATCATACCAGTCCGTATTGCCGCAATAACGATATTTACTGGCCGCATCGTCCGGATGATGGAATACCGGAAGATTGTTGACCGGATCGTTGTAGTAATTTCTGACATGCTCCATGGTAATGTCATCAAAATAGTTACTACCGTTAGATGTCGTATTGGCGTCATTCATCCATTGAGTATATTCCAAAGAGTTCATATATTCCGCATGAACTGTCGGAACGTTGATGGAATAATTGGCGCTTAATGAAACGACCGGTTTTTGTGAAACGAAACCTGTTTTGGTTGTGATCAGGATCACACCGAAAGCTGCACGTGCACCGTAGATAGAAGCAGAGGCCGCATCTTTCAAAACCGTAACGTCTTTTACATCCTGTGGATTGATCAGGTTCGGATCCATTTCAATACCATCGACCAGGATCAATGGCGAACCGCCTGATATATTTGTCGTACCACGGATATTGAATGTCGAACCTGTTCCCGGAGCACCGCTGGAAGAGGTGATATTCAGGTTGGCGATTGCGCCTTGCAAACCGGCTCCCAGATTGGTCAGCGGACGGTCTTCGATCACTTCCGAACCGACGGTGGCCACAGAACCAGTCAAGTCAGCTTTTTTCATTGTACCGTATCCTACGACAACGACCTCTTCCAATGTCTCGGAGTCTTCCTGTAAGATGATTTCCATTCTTCTTCCGGCGTTAGCTTTCACCTCTTCCCTGACATAACCGATAAAAGTGATCACTAGCGTCGAACCGGACTTTGCATTAATTGAGAAGTTTCCTTCCACATCAGTCGTTGTCCCGTTAGTTGTTCCTTTTTCAACAATGTTGGCTCCGATGACAGGGTCGCCATTCGTATCGATAACTTTCCCCCTGATCATACTGTTTTGTTGCGGAGCAGCAGCCATAGTCTGTTTACCAAGAACGATATGGTTTCCTTCTACAGAATATGTGATACCCGAATCAGCTAACAACTCTTCCAGTACTTTTGAAACAGGCTGGTTTTTAGCCTTTAAAGACACCTTCTTGTTGACATTTACCTGATTATTATAGATAAACAGATAATCGGTCTGGTGTTCTATTTCATTCAGTACTGTTTCCAGTTGAACATTTTTCTTGTTGATACTGACCCTCGCATTTTGTGAATGTGTATTTTCTGCAAAAGAGCAGAACACACATATTAAGAGCAGGAATGTCGTGATTCTCATAATTCTGAAAATTTTTAAGGGTCGCGGTGCCCGATAATTACACCTCGACAAAGTGTTTTCTTTCATACTTTGTTGTGATTTGAAATTAATAAATTTGATAATTTAGTTTGTGTTAATTGGATGTCTGCCGGCTATTGCCCCCCCAGCCTTCGCCGGCATTACGGTTAACAAGTTTTTACTCCATAAGCATTTTAATTTAGGTGAAACATATTGTTAAAATCATTTGATATAAATTATATGATTGTCCTCATCCCGTTCATAGGCAAACTTTATATCTTTCTGCAGGACTCTCAAAGCATAATCCACACCATCTGTTTGCCTGAATTTTCCGGTGTATAGATATTTTTGTACTTGCAGGTTTGTTATATGTATGTTTATTCCATAATATTTCTCAAACTCTTTCATGATCGAAGCGAACGTTTCGCTTTTGAAACAGATCAACCCTTCCCGCCAGCGGTACGGATTGTAATCGTCTACCGGCATCACCCGTAATTTACCTCCATGCAGATAGGCTTTGTTGTTAGGGGTGAGCATCAGACTTTCGTTAGCATCTGTCAGCGATGAAATCTTCACGCTTCCTTCCATCAGGGCCGTTTCAAAACTTTCGGTATCGGAATAGGATTCAACGTCGAATTTTGTTCCCAGAACCTCTACATTGTATTTGTCGGTCTGCACTGTAAACGGTTTCTTTTCATCTCTGGCTACTTCAAAGTAGGCCTCGCCATCCAGTTTGACTAGCCGTTGATCCGTATTAAAGGAAACCGGATACTGAATTGTTGTTCGTGCATTCAGCCAGACATCGGTTCCGTCGGGCAGTGTGATATTGATTCGTTGACCGGCCGGAACTGTGATTGTTTGTAATGCTATGGGGACCTGTTCCGTCTGTATCTGCTGATACATGAAACTCCCTCCAAGCGTAAGGGCTATGATGGATGCTATTTTAATTAACTCAGTTCTAAGAGAACTCTGTCCGTCTTTTTTCTCCCGGTAGTGTTTTAAATTTCCTTCGGATGAAACCCAAAATGCATCCGAATGGAATAAAAAATGAAAAGAATTATAAAATATCAAATTGTCATTACTATAGCGAGTAATTCAAATTTCTACCCCGGGTAATTTGAATTAGTATCACGACTAATATTTTTTAACGTATCAGAAGGATGCGATTAGTCCTCGTTTCATTACAATCTGATAATCGAATCGGAAACAATAAAATGGGTGAAATATGGTATTGAATAATTTTTTTTATTTCTTTACTAGGGATATTAATTTATGAACTGTTATTATTATAGACGGCTATATTGAGCGTATTAAACATGAATAAAGACATATTATATAAGTTTTTTGAAGGAACGGCATCTTTAGAAGAAGAAAAGGATGTGAAACGGTGGATGGAAGCGTCAGCCGAAAATCAACGTGCTTTTTTTAAAGAGAGAAAACTTTTTGACTCGATGTTACTTTTAGGAGATGAAAACAGGATCAGGTCAGGAAAAAAGAGGATCTCAATCAACCTTAGTTCTCTTAGAACTGAGTTAATTAAAATAGCAGCGGTTGTAGCGATCACATTGGGCGGAAGTTTTCTTTATTTTCAGTCTTTGCAGGAAAGGGAGCAAATGGCGATGCAAACAATTTCTGTTCCGGCCGGTCAACGAATCAATATTACCTTGCCTGATGGAACAACTGTTTGGCTAAATGCCAGAACTTCACTGACATATCCTACGAAATTCAGCAAGAAGAGTCGTCAGGTAGTATTGGATGGAGAGGCTTATTTTGATGTAGCCAGAGACGAAAAGAAACCGTTTACGGTGCAAACCGACAAATATAACGTGGAAGTTTTGGGTACAAAGTTCGATGTGGATGCTTATTCGGAAACAGGGGAATTTGAGACAACGCTGATGAAGGGTAGCGTGAGAGTAGCTTCTGTAGATGATCCGGAGCAGAATTTAGTACTAAAACCAGACAATAAGGTGTCTTTGCGTGATGGAAAATTGCATGTTACTCCGGTGGAGGACTACAATCCTTATCGCTGGAAAGAAGGACTGATCTGTTTCAGGAATGAATCGTTTATGTCTATCATGAAAGATTTTGAAAAATATTATGGTTTGGCTATTCATGTAAAGAATAAGGAAGTAATGAAATATGTCTATACCGGTAAATTCCGTCAGACAGACGGAGTGGATTATGCATTAAGAGTTTTGCAGAAGGATATAAAGTTTACATATCACCGGGATGATGAAAATCAAATAATATATGTAGAGTGAAAAGTTTGAATTTATGATATTTATTAACCTTAAAAAAATAGCGTATGAAAGTATATGATCATTAAGTAAAATGCCGGCAAGCGCTGGGGGGCAATTACCGGCATTCAATCAACACAATTCAATTAATTAAACTGTATTAACTTCAAATCAACACAAAGGTATGAAAAAAAACTCTTTGTCGGGTAGGTATTATCCTAAATCCCCGCAACTTAAACAAATCTTTAGAATTATGCGGATCACCACATTTCTGTTATTAGTCTGTGTCTTCTGCTCTTTTGCAGAAAATACGCATTCTCAGAATGCCAGAGTGAGTATTACTAAGAGTAATGCTCAATTGGAAGATATTTTAAATGAAATAGAAAGTCAGACGGACTATCTGTTTATTTATAATAACCAGGTGGATATCAACAAGAAACTTTCTATTAAAGTAAAAAACAAACCTGTTTCCGCAGTTTTAGATAATCTGCTGAAAAACATGGGAGTTAGTTACGCTATGGAAGGGACACATATCGTATTGACAAAAAACACAGAGAACTTTCTTCCTGTACAACAACAAGCTAAAAACATAACCGGTACGATTGTAGATGTGAACGGTGACCCGGTTATCGGTGCAAATATTGTAGTTAAAGGAACTACAAATGGTACGATCACAGATATAGACGGACATTTCACAATTGAAGCGGATTCAAAGTCTGTTCTGAATGTATCATACATAGGATATTTGACAAAAGAAGTTGCTGTAGGCAATCAGCAGAATATTCGTGTCGTACTGTTGGAAGATACGAAAACGCTGGATGAAGTGGTCGTAATCGGTTACGGTACACAGAAGAAAGCGGACTTGACAGGTTCTGTAGCAAATGTAAGTGCAGAAAAACTGAATACGCAAAGTAATGCAAATATCGGCCAGGCATTGCAAGGTAAGATTGCCGGTGTGGATATCGTTTCACAGGGTGGTAATCCCGGAGCCGGAAGCCGTATCATGGTACGTGGTATCGGTACATTGAATAATGCATCTCCTCTGTTCATTGTGGATGGTATGTATATGACGGGGATCGATCATATCAACCCGAACGATATTGCCAGTATAGACGTATTGAAGGATGCTTCTTCAGCTGCTATCTATGGTTCTCGTGCAGCTAATGGTGTAATAATCGTAACAACGAAAGAAGGCTCGAATACAGAAGGAAAGCCTATCGTAGATTTATCGGTCAATGCGGGTGTTTCTATGGTAAGCAAGAAGTTGGATATGCTGGATGCACAGGGATGGTCGGAAGTCACTTCCGTTGCCCGTCAGGCTGTAGGCAAACCTGTATTGGATATGGCTACCGATCTGTCCAGCAAACCGGACAACGACTGGCAGGATATTATGTTCAGACCGGCTTTGATGCAGAACTATAATATTTCTGTTAAGGGAGGCGGTAAATATCAGACTTATTATACCGGTTTAGGGTATTTCAATCAGGATGGTGTTGTAAAGGGAACAAATTATGAACGTTATACTTTGCAGACGAAAAATGATTATAAGAAAGGTATTTTTTCTGCAGGAACGAATGTGTTGCTGACTTTCAATCATGATAAACCGTTGCATGAAGAACTTCGTGGTGGTATGGTCGGAACTATTTTGCAGGCACTTCCTACTTTGGAAAAATATGATGATAGCCGGAAAGGTGGTTATGGCGGCTTGTACGGTGACGTAGCTAACTTACCTAACCCGCTGGGTATGATCGATGATAATCTGATGAATCGCTATAGCGAAAATATGAAGATTTATGCGAATGTTTATGTTCAGTTGGAATTGTTTAAAGGTTTGAAATATAAGTTGAACATGACTCCCGACTTCGAGTTCTATAGATATAAGAAATATCTGAATGAATATGATTTCGGTATTACAACCAACTCTGTTACTCAATTGACTGAACGGCAAACACGCAGACGTAATGTGTTGGTGGAAAACTTGTTGACTTACGATCAGACATTCGGTGATCACAAGGTTTCAGCTTTAGTCGGTTATACCTATCAGGACAACCGTTACCGTTGGTTGCAGGCTTATGGCGAAAATCTTCCGCAAGGATTGGAAGAGATAGATGCTTCAACCACTTCTCGCAGTAATGAAGGTTATTCCAATCGTAGTGTGCTGACTTCTATCCTGGGACGTGTATTTTATTCATATAAAAATAAGTATCTGATCACAGCAACGATCCGTCGTGACGGCTCTTCTAAATTCGGAAAGAACAATCGGTATGGTAATTTCCCTTCTGCATCCGTTGGTTGGAATATCGCAGAAGAAGAGTTTATGAACAACCTGAGTTGGCTGGATCAATTAAAGATTCGTGGCGGTTATGGTGTACTGGGTAATCAGGAAATTGATAACTATCAGTATTCATCGACGATTACAACCGGTATTAACTATCCGGACGGTAACGGTGGCCTTATACAAGGCGCTTTCCCGAAAGATTTCGCTAACCCGGATATTAAATGGGAATCTACTGCGATGACGAATGTGGGTATAGACTTCGTTGCTTTTAATAATCGTTTGAATATTACTGCTGACTGGTATGTAAAGAATACGAAAGATATTTTGCTGACAGTGCCTATCCCCATTTCTTCCGGTGGTGCGAACGATCCGATCCGTAATGCCGGTAAGATCCGCAACAAAGGTTTTGAGTTTAATGTTGCCTGGAATACGAACGTAAATCAAGATCTTTCTTATGGCGTAAGCGTATTGGGCAGCTTCAATAAGAATGAGGTGACAGCTATGGGTACAGGTTCGCAGGCTATCTGGGGTGGTGCTACCAATCAGAATATCAATACCTGTAAAACAATGGCCGGCTATCCGATCGGTTCATACTGGCTGATCCCGACAGATGGTTATTTTAATAGTGACGCAGAAGTGGAAGCTTATTCTAAAGATGGGGTTAAGATACAACCGAATGCACAGGCGGGTGATGTCCGTTTCAAAGATACCAATAACGATGGAACGATTGACGACAAAGACCGTGTTTATTGTGGCAGCCCGTTCCCTGACTTCACATTCTCTGTAAGTGGAAATGTTACATGGAAGAACTTCGATGCCTCTGTTTCCTTCCAGGGTGTTTTAGGTAATAAGATTTATAATGCAACCCGCCAGACTTTGGAAGATGTTACAAAGGGAACTAATTTCCTGGCTTCCTGTTTGGATTATTGGACTCCGGATAATCTGAATGCTGCACATCCGCGTCTAACCTGGGATGATCCGAACCGAAATACCCGTGCAGAATCCGACCGCTATCTGGAAAATGGCTCTTATCTGCGTCTGCGTAACCTGCAGGTTGGTTATACTTTCCCGCAACAGTGGTTCAGAGGCTATATTCAAAAAGCCCGTGTATATGCAAATGCAGAGAATCTGTTTACGATTACCGGATACACAGGTTTTACTCCGGACGTGAATACTAATAATGCGAGATATCGTGGTTTTGATAATTTCATTTATCCGACCAACCGTGTGTTTATGTTAGGCGTGAATGTAACATTTTAATTGAGAGAAAATATTATGAAGACATATATAAAGACAACACTTGCTGTGTTATTTTCGGGAATGTTCCTCTTTTCCTCGTGCGATAGTCAATTGGATCAGACGAATCCCAATAAAGCAACCGAAGATACTTTCTGGAAAGATGAAGCTGACTTTAATCTGGCGTTGACCTCTTGTTATACTCCATTGAAAAATGCCCTGAACGGCGGATATTATGGAACCCGTGGCGTGATGCTCCGTATAGCACGTGCCGATGAGGTGGATTTCCGTAATGATATATCGGACGTATACACAGTAAACCGTTTTACAAACAGTAATACGAACTCTCTGACCCAGGGTATGTTTTATCAGTTCTATAATGCACTCTATCGTACTAATTCGATCATGCAGAAACTGGAAGAAAAAGGCGACCAGTTCACGCAGGAGTTTCAGAATGCTGTAACAGGCGAATGTCTGTTTATCCGTGGATTCTATCTGTTCCAGTTGGCAAAAGAGTTTCAGGATGTACCTTTGAGATTAACGGCCTCACAATCGCCTTCCACTTTCCCGTTGGCTAAGTCTCCCCAATCAGAGGTATGGGCTCAGGCCGAAATCGATTTAAAGAAAGCGGCGGAACTCCTACCCGTTACAAATAAAGTGGGAAAACCGACCAAAGGAGCTGCTAATGCCGCTTTAGGTAAATTGTATATCTATGAAGAAGAATGGCAGAAAGCGATCGATGTAATGGAGCCGCTTACCAAAAGTCCGTATACATACAGGTTGGTCGACGACTTCTACTGGAATTTTGATGACGAACACGAGAACAACTCGGAAAGTATTTTTGAACTGCTGATCGAAGACGTAGGTGGTACGGATTTGTGGGGTAATGGTGAAAATATCAACTCTACCCAATCTAATACCCGTCCGAAAGAATATGCGGCAGCAGAAGTGGGTGGCTGGTATGAAGCTAATCCGACTCAGCAGATGATGGACATACTTCTGAAAGAAAAGGATAAGGATGGTAATTACGATTATCGTACCCGTTGTTCCGTAGCCTGGGATTATGAAGGTTGTATGTATTATCAGAGACCTTTCCGTGAAGTGTTTGCACAGGATAAATGGAATACTTACTGGATATTGAAGTATCAGAACTGGAAAACACTAACGGAAGAGATCGCTCCTCCGAAATCATTTATCAATGAACGTGCAATCCGTTATGCAGATGTACTTTTGTTATTGGCTGAGGCAAATATGAATCTGGGAAAACTGGACGTGGCGATTGGCTATATCAACCAGATCCGCCAGCGTGCAAACCTGAATGATTATAGTGGAGCCAGAACCAAAGAAGCCGTATTTGAAGATTTGGTACAGCAGCGTGCGGTAGAGCTCTTTGTAGAAGGCGAACGTTTCTACGACCTGCGTCGTTGGGGCATATTCGATCAGACATTAAAATCTTGTGATGATGTTCGTTATCAAAACTTTGCTGGTGGTAAATCAGGAAATACCAATAAGTTCTATTATTTCCCGATACCGGCAAAAGAACTGGAAACAAACGAATTATGTACGCCGAATGAAGGGTGGTAATGACTAGTTTTTAATAGGTAGTCTTTTTATCAAGCCGGCTGTGATTAGTGTATTACGCATTATAGCCGGCTTTTTTTATTATACTTATTCAATAAATAATAGTATGAGAAAATTTAATATCATAATAACATCCGCCTGTATCCTTGCCGGTTTCTCTTGTACGAAAAAAGAGAATAGTCAACCTAATGTGATCTATATATTAATGGACGACATGGGCTATGGAGATTTGCAATGTTATGGACAACAAAAGATTGAAACACCGAATATCGACCGGCTGAGGGATGCCGGTATGCAATTTACTCAACACTATACCGGTTCTCCGGTGTCAGCCCCGGCAAGATGTGTCTTGCTAACCGGACTTCATTCCGGACATACGCAGATCAGGGCGAATGACGAGATGCCGGAAAGAGGTGCAGTCAATAGCCACGACTCGATGTTCGTTCATCCGGAACTGGAAGGACAATACCCTTTAAAGGCTAGGACGATGACGATCGGACGTATGATGCAGCAGGCTGGCTATAAGACCGGATGTTTCGGTAAATGGGGACTGGGAAATCCGGGTTCGGATGGCGTTCCGAACAAACAAGGCTTTGACGAGTTTTTCGGTTATAACTGCCAGCGGCAGGCACATACTTATTATCCCCCCTTCCTATGGAAGAATGAGAAACGGGTCTATTTGAATAATAAGGTGTTGGATCCTCATCTGGTAAAACTGGATGAAGGAGCCGATCCCCGGGATGAAGCCAGCTATGCCAAATATACCCAACAGGTATATGCGAACGATACGATCTTTAGCGAGTTACAGCAATTTGTCGAACAAAACAGGGAACATCCGTTTTTCCTGATGTGGACGACTCCTCTTCCGCATGTCTCTTTACAGGCTCCGGAACGTTGGGTGAAATATTATGTCGATAAGTTCGGGGATGAAGAACCGTATACCGGTATAAAAGGCTATATGCCTTGCCGTTATCCGCATGCAACTTATGCTGCCATGATAAGTTATTTCGACGAACAGGTCGGAAAGCTTGTCGATCAGCTGAAACAGGCAGGTTTATATGATAATACAGTTATTATTTTTACTTCCGACAATGGCCCTACATTCAACGGAGGAAGCGATTCTCCCTGGTTTAACAGCGGAGGCCCTTTTAAATCGGAATATGGTTGGGGCAAATGCTTTGTACATGAAGGAGGAATACGGGTTCCGGCAATTGTTTCCTGGCCGGAACAGGTTAAAGCGGGTAGCGGAACAGATCATATTTGTGCTTTTCAGGATGTGATGCCCACATTGGCAGATATTGCAGGTATTGCTTGTCCGCCGACAGACGGTATCAGCTTTCTTCCTACCTTGAAAGGAGAAAAGGCGAAACAGAAAGAACATGAATACCTGTATTGGGAATATCCCGATGCTCAAATAGGCTTGAAGGCTGTCCGTTGGGGAAAGTGGAAAGGAATCGTCTCCGATATCAGAAAAGGGAATACGGTCATGGAGTTATATGATCTGGACAGTGATTTGCAGGAACTGCATGACGTGGCATCTGAACATCCGGATATCGTAGAGAAACTACAACATTATATGGATATTTCGCATGAGACTCCGGAGAATCCAAAATTCCGTTTTTTAAAGGATGATAAATGAAATATATACGAAAGTTACACTATAAATGGCTTCTGCTTTTTCTGCTCTGTTATATCTCTAATGCAGAAGCAGCGGAGATGTTGCGTTTTGACAGCGGATGGAAATTTTATCTGGGTGACAAGGAGCGGGAAGCCATACAGCCCGGCTACAATGACTCCGACTGGCGGACGCTCGATTTGCCTCACGACTGGAGCATAGAAGGTGCTTATGAGCAAACAGCCAACGGTACAGACTGGCAAAGCGGTTTTCTTCCGGCAGGAATAGGATGGTATCGGAAAACATTTTCTTATGATCCGGATTGGAACGGCAAAAAAGTCCGTATTCAGTTCGACGGTGTTTATTTGAACAGCGAGGTTTGGATAAACGGGCATTCGCTGGGAAAGCGTCCTAACGGATATATCGGTTTTGAATATGACTTGACTCCTTATCTGAAAACCGGCGATAATTGTATTGCCGTTAAAGTCGACCAGTCCAAACCTCTTACCGGACGGTGGTACACCGGTTCAGGTATTTACAGGCATGTTTATCTGCATGTATCCTCTCCGGTGCATATCGATTATTCCGGTATTTATTTTAAAGTAGATACCTTTTTGCCGGATAAGGCTGTTTGTTCGGTCGACGTTTCTATTGTAAATCCGGCTGAAGAAATGGTACAGGTGGTATCATGCTTGCTGGATAAGAGCGGACAAGCCATAGCCAGGAGTTCCGGGACGGAAAATGTTGTTTCCGGAGGTAAAGTAGAGATGGAAGTGGTCGATCCCGAACGTTGGTCGCCGGATAATCCGGTAGTTTATACCTTGGTTTGCCAGTTGAAGCAAGGAGAAACGGTGGTGGATGAGGTTCGGCAACCGGTCGGTTTCCGTTCGTTGGAGTTCAGTCCGGAGTTTGGCTTTAAGCTGAATGGAAAAGTAGTCAAGCTGAAAGGCGTTTGCGATCATCATACCGCTGGTGCTGTGGGAGCGGCTGTACCTGAAGATGTTTTGTATTACCGTCTGAAGCTCTTAAAAGAGATGGGATGCAATGCAATCCGTACGGCTCATAACCCTTTCTCTCCGGAATTTTATACCATGTGCGATACGATGGGGTTGATGGTGCTGAATGAAGGGCTGGACGGATGGAACACGCCGAAAGCAGCCGACGATTACGGCAATTACTTTGAGGAATGGTGGGAAAAGGATATGACCGCTTTTATCAAACGCGATCGGAATCATCCCTCAGTCATTATGTGGAGCATTGGAAATGAAGTATATAAGTCTTCTGCAGAAATTCAATGTAACCTGGTCGATCTCTTCCATTCATTAGATACACGTCCAGTGACGCAGGGGGGTGCCGATCCTACCCGTGGCATGTCTGTCGATTATAAGAAGAATTTCGGCAGTCTCGATATTGTCGGGTTTAACGGGAACGGGGAAGAAGTGGGGGAGTTTGAAAAGTTCCGGAAAAACTTTCCGTCCGTATGTGCCGTGGCGACAGAGGTTCCCCATACCTATCAGACCCGTGGCGTTTACCGGACAAAGACACAATGGCGAAGGAGGGATTTTCCCGCTCCCTGGGAACAGGGTGATCCGGTGAAATGGGATCAGTTTGAGAAACGGTTTTTTCCGATCCCTGATCTGACCGACGAAGAATTGTTCCCGGAGGAAGCAACGAATCCTTATTACCAGTCTTCGTATGATAATGCTTCGGTTCGTATCAGTATCCGAAAGTCCTGGCAAAGAACCTGTTCATTCCCCTGGCTGATGGGAGAATTCCGTTGGGGCAGTTTCGATTATCTGGGAGAGGCGGAATGGCCGCAACGGTGCGGCAACTTTGGGATCATAGACGTGGCAGCCATGCCGAAAGATGCTTACTTCCTGTATCAAAGTTTATGGAGCGACAAGCCGATGGTGCACTTGCTGCCGCATTGGACTCATACCGGAAAGGAAGGACAAATAGTACCGGTCGTTGTGTATACTAACTGTGATTCTGTCGAATTATTATTAAATGGTGTATCTTTGGGAACGCAACCTTATGCGGGGGAACAGTTAGTGTGGAAAGTCCCGTATAAAGCCGGGAAGATAGAAGCAAGAGCAAAGATGGGTCATGAAATTGTCGCAACGGATTTACAGCAGACGGCTTCTTCTCCTTATACTGTCGCTTTTTCGGCTAATACATCCGTGTTGAGGGCCGGCACCGGTGATGTTGCACGGCTGGAATTAGGAGTTGTCGACAAGGATGGCGTTTTATGTCCGTATGCATCCGAAGAACTCTCTTTTGAGTTGGAAGGTTCTGTCCGTCTGTTAGGTGTGGATAATGGCGATCCGGTGGATATGTTTCCTTATAAGCAGCCCCGTTGCCGTGCTTTCAGAGGAAAATGCGTCTTGCTGCTTCAGGCAACCGATACACCGGGTACGGCTGTGATAACCGTCCGGTCGGATAAATTGAAAGAAAAGAAAATAACATTAGATATAAAATAGATATGAAAACACAACTTGTATTATGCTTGGGCGGAACTCTGTTAGCCGGAATGTCCGCCTGCAAAAGTGAAGCTCCAAAAAAAGAAGTTCCGATGAATGTGATCTACATTCTCGCCGACGACCTGGGATATGGCGATATCGGCTGTTACGGACAGACGAAAATCCATACGCCTAATATCGATAAAATGGCGCAGGAAGGTATGTTGTTTACCCAGCATTATGCGGGATGTACGGTCAGTGCTCCGTCACGCTGTTCGTTGATGACCGGACTGCATACCGGACATTCCCAGATACGCGGAAACAAAGAGATCAATCCGGAAGGGCAGCAACCGATGAGTGCCGATACCTATACCCTGGGTAAACTGATGAAATCGGCGGGATATACCACCGGTATCTTCGGTAAATGGGGATTGGGGTATCCGGGCTCTTCCTCTGTTCCTTCTACGATGGGTTTCGATGAGTTTTTCGGATACAACTGCCAGCGTCAGGCGCACAGTTATTATCCCGATCATCTGTGGCATAATAACGATACTGTCTTTTTACATGAAAACGATAAGGAAGGGCGTAAGGTCTATTCGCAGGATCTGATCCATGAACAGGCCCTGAAGTTTATCCGCGACAATAAAGATAAACCTTTCTATGCCATGCTGACTTATACGTTGCCCCATGCCGAGTTGAATCTGCCGCACGACTCTATCTATCAGCTGTATGAAAATGCTTTTGAAGAAGTACCTTACGACGGCAAGATGGGGTATCATCCGTCTGAAAAGCCTTATGCTTCTTTTGCCGCAATGGTATCGAGACTCGATAAATATGTGGGCGATGTGATGGCTGAATTGAAAGAACTGGGATTGGACAAGAATACGATCGTTATCTTCACCAGCGATAACGGCCCTCACCGGGAAGGTGGGGCTAACCCGGATTATTTTAAGAGCTACGGGCCACTGAAGGGTGTCAAGCGGGATGTTTACGAAGGCGGTATCCGTGTTCCGATGGTTGCCTGGTGTCCGGGTAAGATCAAGGCCGGTGTTAAGACGGATCATATCAGTGCTTTCTGGGATGTGATGCCTACGCTGGCTGAATTGACCGGTGTTACTTTACCGGAGCAAGGGGATGGAATCTCTTTCTTGCCCACTTTGTATTCAAAGGAAGGGCAGAAGCAACATGATTACCTGTATTGGGAATTTCATGAGCTGAATGGCCGCGAAGCTTTACGTTGCGGTAACTGGAAATTGATCCGTCAGCCGATCGTGGGAGAGACGATCCTGGAACTATATGACCTGAGTAAGGATATCCATGAAGATAACAACCTGGCTCAGCAAAACCCGGAGAAAGTAAAAGAATTGCAAGTATTAATGGACGGAGCACGTACGGAGTCTCCATTATTTAATTTCGGAAGACAATGAAAATATCATTATTCCTATCGATGTTATTGATTACGGGCAGCTTGCTGGCTCGTAACCTGGATAAGACGTTTCAACTTTTGCCTCAGCCCCAGTCGATAGAGGTTCAGGCTGGCAAAGGGTTGAATTACGGTGAACTGTCGTACGTAATCGCTGACGGAGATACTCCGGTCCCTGTGCTGGGAACCATCACAAACGGATTACCCCAGAGTGAACGGACAGGCAAAGGGGTTCATTTACGGTTGTCGCAAACCGGTGTGCCGGATTCTCCGGAAGGGTACGTGCTCGAAATAACAGGCAAAGGGGTTACCATCACATCCCGTGATGAGGCTGGCCTTTTCTATGGTTGCCAGACGCTGGAGCAATTACTCGAAGATAGCCGTGACTTTAAGAAGGAAATACCGGCTATGAAAATAACGGATTATCCGGCGATCGCCTACCGTGCCGTTCACCTGGATACCAAGCATCACCTCGACCGGATGGATTACTATTACCGGATGGTGGATAAACTGGCCCGTTATAAAATCAATGCCATCATTTGGGAACTGGAAGACAAACTGCGTTTTACCCGCCGTCCCGAAGCCGGGGCTCCGAATGCGATCAGCAAACAGGAAATGCAGGCATTATGCCGGTATGCGAAAGAGCGGAATGTGGAGATCAGCCCGTTGGTGCAAGGTCTGGGACATGCCGGATTTATCCTGAAACACCATTGGGAGTTGAGGGAGAACCCTGCCAGCGACTGGGAGTTTTGTCCTTCCGATCCCCGCACCTATGAGGTACAGTTCGACTTATATCTGGATGCCCTGGAAGCCATGCCTTATGGCAAATATCTGCATGTAGGGGGAGACGAAATTACCGCGATCGGTATCGACGACCGTTGTAAGGCAACCGGTAAGTCGGCTTTTGAACTTCAGATGATCTGGTTGAAGAAAGTTTGTCGTTTCGCTGTCGATCATGGCCGTATTCCTATATTCTGGGATGATATGCCGCTTAAATATGCCGGTCTCTGGGAACTCGCATTGAGTGACAAGCCGGAAGAAGAAGTGGCTAAGGTTTGGAACACCGGTAAGTTGGATAAGGCCATCGATCTTTTCCCGAAAGAATGTGTGTATATGCGTTGGAAATATGAGGATGCCACGTCTCCCGCCCATCAGCGGCTCTTGAAATGGTATAGCGACAAAGGGCTGAAAGTGATGGGGGCGACAGCTGCATCGGCCGGCGATTCTCCTTTCCTTCCCCGTAAGGATACCCGGTCGGAATATGTGAGGGGCTTCAGTCGGTTGGTGGCTGAAAATCATCTGGAAGGGATTCTGGCAACGGCCTGGGACGACGGTTCACCCCATCTGGAAACAGTCTGGCGCGGTTATATTGCACAGGGGGAGTTCGGCTGGAACCCGACGGCACGTGACGTTACGGCCTTTAAGAAGGTACATGCCCAGCGTGAGTATGGATTCCGTCCCGAAGAGAACCGGATGGCTTTCCTGGATGAGCTGGAAAAGGCGATCTTTTTCTTCGATGACGCGCTGGTATCGTCGGGACGCCGCAACCCCGCCTGGGGAGCAACCGCTTTTACTTTGATCGGTCTGCCGGATAAAGAACATCCGGGTGTCTGGAGCGAAACCTATAAGGAAAAGATCGACAAGGCGAAAGAAGAGGCGAAGCGCTATCAGACAATCCGTGAAGGCGTGTTGGCGGCTGAACGGAATGCCTTGCGCAACCGTTATACGCTGAAGGTCTACGAACAGACGAACAACCTGCAGAACTATCCGGTACGTCTTATCCTGGCATTGAGCGAATACGATACGGCAAAGGATGAAGCCGGTCGTAAAGCGGCACAGGTGAGGATACGGGAAGTCTGCGATTATTTTAAGGTGATGCGCAAGAACCTGGAGTCTGTTTATTCGGAAACCCGTTTCATGCAGCAACCGGAAGGATTTATCGCCGATATGAACCATCATAATCATCTGGCCTCAAAAACAGACAACAGCGACTGGCTCTATCTGTACGAGATACCGATGGTGAAGAAGGTGCTTCAATGGATAAAAGAATAAGAAAGGATTTACGATCGTCGTAACAACACGGTTACGGCCATCGTAAACGAGCTGTTACGGTCATCGTAAACGGTAAGTTACGGCTATCGTAACAATACAGTTACGGTTGTCGTAATAATTGAATAAATAACATCATAAATTAATAAACCATGAAGAAAATAATAGTAACTCTCTTTATCTGTCTGATTTGCTTCCCTTTGTGGGCGGCACATCAGCCGGAGTTTTCAACAGCCGGTTTCTTCCGCATGGATCATTCCGGGCGTGAAGTGTTTTCCATGAACCCGGCCTGGCGTCTCTATAAAGGAGCCGCACCGGGAGCCGATGCGAAAGACTTTAACGACAAAGACTGGACGGTCGTTTCATTGCCGAACGGCATCGAATACCTGCCCACCGAAGCCAGTGGCTGTATCAACTACCAGGGGGAAGCGTGGTACCGCAAGCATTTCACTCCCGATGCAGCCTTGAAAGGAAAGAAACTCTTCCTGCATTTCGAAGCGATCATGGGGAAGAGCAAAGTGTTTGTCAACGGCAAGCAGTTGACGGAACATTTCGGTGGCTATCTGCCTGTCGTAGTGGATGTAACGGATGTGTTGGACTGGAACGGCGACAATGTGATCGCAGTATGGGCCGATAATAGCGACGATCCTTCCTATCCCCCGGGCAAAGCGCAGGACGTACTCGATTATACCTATTTCGGAGGAATCTACCGGGACTGCTGGCTGATCGCCCATAACAATATCTTTATCACCGATCCGAATTATGCGGATGAAGTAGCCGGTGGCGGACTCTTTGTTGCCTACGATAACGTATCGGATGCATCGGCAGACGTGCTCCTGAAGATACAGGTGCGTAATGAAACAAAGAAATCGTTTACTGGAATAGTGGAATATGAGTTGCAACAACCCGACGGGAAACAAGTGGCTTTTCTGAACACCAAGATACGGGTGAAACCGGGCAAGTCTGTAAGCAGTTCGGATAAACTGCTGGTGAAAGGCCCCTTGCTGTGGAGCCCGTCTTCCCCTACATTATATAATCTGCTTGTCCGCATCCGTGACGAACAGGGTAATGTGATCGACGGTTACCGCCGCCGTATCGGTATCCGGAGCATCGAGTTCAAAGGAAAAGAAGGTTTCTGGCTGAACGGTAAGCCCTATGACAAGCCGTTGATCGGTGCTAACCGCCATCAGGACTTTGCCGTGGTGGGTAATGCCGTAGCGAACAGCATCCACTGGCGCGATGCGAAAAAGCTGAAAGACGTCGGAATGGAAGTGATCCGCAACGCCCACTGTCCGCAAGATCCGGCTTTTATGGATGCCTGCGACGAATTGGGTTTGTTCGTGATCGTCAATACACCGGGCTGGCAGTTCTGGAACGACGCTCCCGAATTCGCCCAGCGGGTATACAGCGATATCCGCCACCTGGTGCGTCGCGACCGTAACCATCCTTCTGTATGGCTTTGGGAGCCGATCCTGAACGAGACCTGGTATCCGGCCGACTTTGCCAAGAATACCAACGATATCGTACATGCCGAATATCCGTACCCTTCCTGCTATTGCGGTAGCGACAGCGAAGCCCGTGGACACGAAGTCTTTCCGGTTCTTTTCGCCCATCCGCAGAATGCAGACCCGGAGTGGGCGTTGAAGCATGCGGACGATACCAAGACATACTTCACCCGCGAATGGGGAGATAACGTAGACGACTGGAATTCGCATAACTCCCCCAGCCGCGTAGCCCGTAACTGGGGTGAACAGGCCATGTTGATACAGGCGCAGCATTACGCTTCTCCTTCCTATCCGTATACCAGTTATGATGCTTTGTTCCAGACTTCCCGCCAGCATGTAGGCGGCTGCCTGTGGCATTCGTTCGACCATCAACGCGGTTACCATCCCGACCCATTCTATGGGGGGATTATGGATGTATTCCGTCAGCCTAAGTTCTCTTATTATATGTTCATGGCACAGCGTCCACCGGTTAAAAGTGATGGGATAGCCGAGACAGGCCCGATGGTATTCATCGCCAATGAAATGACTCCTTTCTCCGGAAAGGATGTAGTGGTTTATTCCAACTGCGATGAAGTGCGCCTGACCTTCAATAAAGACGGAAAGACTGCCACTTATAAAAAGGATAAGAACCGGAAAGGAATGCCTTCACCGGTAATCACTTTCCCGGGTATGTATGATTTTATGGTGGATAAAGCACTTTCAAGAGATAGAAAGCAGGATGATGTTTACTTGCTGGCCGAAGGCCTGATAGACGGAAAAGTGGTAGCCACGCATAAGGTCACCCCGGCTCGCCGTCCCGAAAAACTTTTGTTATGGGTGGATAGCGAAGGAACGAACCTCGAAGCCAACGGTTCCGATTTTGTTACCGTAGTTGCCGCCGTAGCCGATAAGCAGGGCAACATCAAACGTCTGAATAACTATTTCATCAAATTCAACGTAGAAGGCGAAGGTCGTCTGTTGGGAGGTTCGGATGTAATGGCAAATCCGGCTCCGGTGAAATGGGGAACGGCACCTATCCTGGTGCAGTCCACCTTAAAACCCGGCAAGATCAAAGTGACAGCCAGTGTCCTGTTTGAAGGCTCGCAGATGCCGTTAAGTGCGGAACTGGAGTTTGACAGCCAGGCAACGGCCTTTCCTTTGATCTATAATCCTTCGGAGGCCGCTTTGATCCCTGCTTCTTCTCTCGGAAGCGGCCAGGCTGCAACGGTCAAATCATCAGCAGAACGTGAAGTGGAGCGTTTAAAGAAAGAGTTGAATGCCCTGAAGCTAAAAGAGGTGGAACGTCAGCAAACGGAGTTTGGCGAAAACCGGTAAAAGGGTGTGTATATAAAACAAAACAACCGGCTCCTACAAGGTCGGTTGTTTTGTTTTATATCTGACAATAAATGAATATCTTTATCCCGAACTATAAATTTAATGGATTATGAAGAAAGGTTTATCTTGGTTTTTAGTGTGTTTTGGTGTAATGTGCGTATTCTCCTGTGCACAGCAACCCAAAGAATGGAAATTGGTTTGGGAAGATAATTTTGATCAGGCGGATAGTTTCGATCCCGCTTCCTGGAGTAAAATACCTCGCGGAGGTTCCGATTGGAATAACTACATGTCCGACTTCGATTCCTGCTATGCCATGCGGGACGGCAAACTGATTCTGCGTGGACTGGTTAATTACAGCCTGCCAACCGACACGGCTCCTTTCATTACTGGCGGTGTCTACACAAAAGATAAAGTCGGCTTTAGCAACGGCCGTCTGGAAATCCATGCCAAACTGAACGGGGCAACCGGTGCATGGCCTGCCTTCTGGCTATTACCCCAGGACGGTAAATGGCCGAACGGAGGAGAGATCGATATTATGGAACGCCTGAATAACGATAGCATCGCCTATCAGACCGTTCATTCAAACTATACCTTCAACCTGGGCATCAAAGACAACCCGAAGCAAGGAGGTACAGGCCTGATAAACCGTGATGATTTCAACACCTATACCGTTGAAATGTATCCCGACAGCCTTGTTTTCTTCATAAACGACAACCATACGTTTACCTATCCGCGTATTGAAACAGACAAGGAAGGACAATACCCCTTCAGTGAAGGACAGTTCTATCTTCTGTTGGATATGCAGTTGGGAGGTAGCTGGGTAGGAGCTGTGGAACCTGCTGATCTGCCCGTGGAAATGGAAATTGACTGGGTACGTTTTTATCAGAAGAAATAATTCCGGAGCATTTTCTGTTGATTATTATGATAATTGGTCTCTGTGTGAAATTGTTAGTCGTTTTTTCTTTGAGATTGTAACAGGATATCGATATAAAAAGTTTACCTTTGTCTTGTAAATAATATTTAAATATCTAAAATCTAACTGTAATGATTGGATCAATTATTCAACTGGCTTTATCCATACTGATGATCGTTAGTATGTGGAAGGTTTTTGAAACTTTCGGCCAGAAAGGGTGGGCTTGTATCATTCCGTTCTACAACATTATTGTAATGTTGCGTATCGCTAAGTGGGAACCTGTTAAGTTCTGGTTTTTCCTGATTCCGATTTACAACATTTATTTGTGTTTCCTGCTGTACCGTGATATCGCGGCTAAGTACGGAAAGGGTAGCAACGAATTTGCTGTAGGTCTGCTTTTATTACCGTTTATTTTCTTCCCGTTATTGGCGTTCAAAGAAACTCCGATAGCAGAAGATGTAGAGTAACTAGTATTGAGGGAATGGAAAAGCCTTTCGTGAGAACGAAAGGCTTTTTTTATATTCTTATATCTGTATAAATGAATATCTCGCCGTTGTTAAAATAAACATCGTATCTTTGGCGTTTGTTATAAGACTAAAGATACACGAGCTATGTTAGATATACAATCTATCCGGAAAGATTTTCCTATTCTGGAACATAAGATATACGGTAAGCCGCTCATCTATTTCGATAATGGTGCTACAACGCAGAAGCCCCGCCAGGTGGTGGAAAAGATTGAAAGCGGTTATTATAATGTAAATGCCAATATCCATCGTGGTGTTCATTTTCTGAGCCAGGCCGCTACGGAAGCACACGAAGAGGCACGCAAAACCGTACAGTCGTTTCTGAATGCCCGCTCCTCTAACGAGATTATTTTTACACGCGGCACGACTGAAGCGATCAACCTGATAGCTTCCAGCTTTACCGACGAATGTATGTCGGCAGGCGACGAAGTGATCCTATCCGTCATGGAGCATCATTCCAATATCGTTCCCTGGCAGATACAGGCGGCAAAGAAAGGGATTGCCTTGAAAGTGATCCCGATGAATGAAAAGGGAGAGCTCGAGATGGATAAGTTCCGTGAGTTATTTTCCGACCGTACTCGCCTGGTTTCTGTAACCCATGTATCCAATGTGCTGGGAACTATTAACCCGGTAAAGGCGATGATCGAAGAAGCGCATAAGCACGATGTGCCGGTGTTGATCGACGGAGCGCAGGCTGTTCCCCACCTCGCTGTGGATGTACAGGATCTGGATGCCGAGTTTTATGTATTCTCCGGACATAAGGTGTACGGCCCGACCGGTATCGGTGTTTTGTATGGAAAGGAAGAATGGCTGGATAAGCTTCCCCCTTACCAGGGAGGCGGTGAAATGATCTCGACCGTTTCTTTTGAAAAGACGACCTTCAATGAACTGCCTTTCAAGTTTGAAGCAGGTACGCCCGATTATATCGGCAGTACGGCGCTGGCAGAAGCGTTGCGGTACGTCAATCATCTGGGGATGGAGAATATTGCCGCTTACGAGGATGAATTGTTGCGCTATGCAACGGAGAAGCTGAATGCGATCGAAGGAATGCGTATTTTCGGACAGGCGGCTCATAAAGGGGCGGTTCTATCCTTCCTGGTCGGAAATATCCATCATTATGATATGGGAATGTTGCTGGATCGTCTGGGAATAGCTGTTCGCACCGGACATCATTGTGCACAGCCGCTGATGCAGGCGTTAGGCATTGAAGGGACGGTTCGCGCTTCCTTCTCATTCTATAACACGAAAGAAGAAATTGATACTTTTGCCGCCGGGATAGAGCGTGTAAGAAAAATGTTTTAATAAGTAGTTTATGTTATATTACCTGAAGAAATATCCGATATCATTAACTGTCATCGCAATAGTCATTTATCTGTCGTTTTTCAAACCGCCGACGATGGAAATATCGAAGATCCCGAATATGGACAAGCTGGTGCACCTCTGCATGTACGGAGGGGTATCGGGAATGTTATGGATAGAGTTTCTCCGTAATCACCGGAAGTATGACGAGGTGATGTGGCATGCCTGGATAGGAGCCGTACTTTGTCCGATCTTGATGGGAGGGGCGATCGAATTACTTCAGGAATACTGCACCACTTACCGGGGAGGTGACTGGTTCGACTTTCTGGCCAACTCGTCCGGAGTAGTGCTGGCTACCTTGTTCGCCTATTTTGTGTTACGACCCTGGATGCTGAGAAACAAAAAAACAACCAATTAATCTAACCTGTATGCTATTACCCTTTTTAGAACCCAACCGGATAGAAGCCGGATGTGATGAGGCGGGACGCGGATGTCTGGCCGGATCTGTTTTTGCTGCGGCAGTGATCCTTCCACCCGATTTTAAGAATGATGATCTGAACGACAGTAAGCAACTGAGCGAGAAGAAGCGTTATCTCTTGCGTCCGGTCATCGAGCGTGAAGCAATTGCCTGGGCGGTCGGTATCGTCACCCCCGAAGAAATAGACAAGATAAATATACTGAAAGCTTCTTTCCTGGCCATGCACCGGGCTATCGATCAGCTGACAGTAAAGCCCGAACATCTGCTGATCGACGGAAACCGTTTTACTCCATATCCCGACATTGCCCACACAACCGTAGTGAAAGGTGATGGTAAATATCTGAGTATCGCGGCCGCTTCTATTCTGGCCAAAACTTATCGTGACGACTATATGGACGAATTGGCTAAAGAATACCCCGATTACCATTGGACTGAAAACAAGGGCTATCCTACTAAAGCCCACCGTGAAGCTATCCGCGCTGTCGGCATCACTCCCTATCACCGTAAAACATTTACTTTACTCCCTGAACAATTAACGTTGGACTTCTGAAATAAACGGCTTCCCTTTGTCTTTTTCCTGTTTATTTCGATATATTTGTAGTCTATCGTTTAATCTGATCAGGGTATGAAAAAGACTAGTATTAATATCGCTTTGTTTCCGCTGTTTCTTCTGTTGCTGGGAACAGTGTTTTTGAATCTTCTTTCGTCTTGCAGTGATAAAGACGATGAAGACGAGTTTGTCGATCCTCAGAATTTTTGTGGAAGTTATTCTGAAGATAAATTGTCGTTGACGCTTAATCAGAATAAGATGCCGGGTGCTCAGGTTGAACTCGTGTCGGTCAGTACGGATGGGAAGTTTATGATGGTCAGGTTGTCCGGTGTTTATCCCACTGACGAGCCGGTAGAGTTTGAGGCAGCTGTCGAACCCGGACAAGGATATATCGAGTTGAAAGGAGCAACCAATTATTATGAGTGTTATAATCTTTCTTTTTCAGGAGTTTGTGATAATAAAGAACTGCGTGCAACGCTGGTGTACGAAGTGACATCTTCTTTGACAAGGTCTGCTGTATTCGACTTTACGGATCAGATACTTAAAGTCTCACAAGGGAAAGCCGGTACTGTCGAATGGGAGGGGAAGAGCTATGAGAAGGTCGAGTTTGTCGAAGGCGTACTCGAATATTTGAATAAGAAACTGTCGGAAAATATCCAGGGTATGCGTCTCGACTTCAATCGGGACGGAGCGCTGAGTGTCTATGTGAAAAAGGTTGACAGTGATTTCACCGAATGGCCGCTTCATCTAACATATTGGTTCCGGAAATATTCCCACGGGATTTATATCGCAATGGATCGGGAAACTAATAATGCTTTCCTGAATTATCTGAGTGGCGATGCTGATTTTTCTTCTATTCCGACAGTCGCAATGACAGCTGAACATTATTGTTTACCTGCGTTTTATACACAGAACGACGAATATTTCTCTTTGGAAATGGATTTCCCGACACTCCTTATTTGTCTGGGTGACTGGATAAACAGTGGTATGCTGAACGATAAGGAAGCCGAAGCTATGAAACTGTTTTATAAAATCTTAAGCTCCGACTCGGATAGGGATATGGCATGGCGTATCCATATGATTGCAAAGAGAAATATATAGATTTCTTCAAATTTGTCTGCATATTGGACTGAATTCATTATGCGGACAGGTAAATAAGCAGAACATAAATATATTATGCAAAAGTTTTATGTATTTTATCTGCCATCTGCCACCATTTGACTATACTATTCTGAAACGTTTACTAAATAGTCAGGTGGCAGATGACAGATACCGTTGCAGACGAGATTGCTGTGTCTGTCATATTTAATAAATTGATTATTAGTATTATATCTGACGTAGTGGCAGATGGCAGATGTTTTTGCGAAACTTTATGTATTACATTTATATCAGCATGGTTAAATTACTCCTGATGCAATCTCAAAGATTATTGCCTGTTATCTCAAAAGTCACTATCAACTAATTCATTAGTCCTTACTTATAAAAGTTACCCTGTACACCCTGTTGGATTAGGGTGTACACCTTGTCTAGCCACCCTGTACACCGTAATCGATTATCCTGTACAGGGTAACTTTTATAAGTAAGGACTTGACAGATAAAATATAAGGAGTATATAATAGTTTTTCCTTTACATACTAATCGAAGGTGGAAGGTGTTGATGATTTCAGACCTTATTATGGTACTGAAAAAGGTATGTCACGGGTGTGGCATACCTTTTTTGTCTTTTGCCGGAAACTGTTCGTTTACCGGTTATTATTTACCTGCTTCTTCTTTTGTCTTGTAAGCCAGTGCATACATGCGCATCTGTTTAACCATGGCAACCAGCCCGTTCGAACGGGTAGGCGAAAGATGTTCTTTCAGGCCGATCTGTTCGATAAAATAGAGGTCGGTATCCAGGATATCCTGTGGTGTGTGGCCTGACAGGACATTGATCAGCAGCGATACGATCCCTTTTACTATAACGGCATCGCTTTCACCTTTGAACTGAATCTTACCGTCCTCATAGTCTGCCTGAAGCCATACGCGGCTCTGGCATCCCTCGATCAGGTTGCTTTCTGTTTTATACTTGTCTTCCAGCGCGGGAAGGGAGTTGCCTAAATCGATCAGCAACGCATACTTGTCCATCCAGTCGTCGAAGGCTGAGAACTCTTCAATAACATTGTCCTGAAGTTCGTTGATAGTCATCGTTGTATTATTATTTCTTTTGTCTGTTATATACTACTTCCAGTACCGTTTGCCCTACGGCTTTGAGGGTTTCGCGGTCGATATTCTCCATATTGTCTTTCTGGGTATGCCAGTACCAACCGAAGCCGTGATCGCTCTCCGGATCGTAATTGATAATGTCGATGCAAGGGATGTTACGGCCTTTGATCACATACTCGTGGTCGTCGGTAATGGCACCGCCTGTTGCATTGATGAAGTACTTGCCGTATCCCAGGTTGCGGGCTGTGCTCCAAACCATTTCTACAATATTACCTGCTTTACTCAGTGAGAGTTGTTCTTTAAAAAAGGTAGCGTTTTTGGCGCCTACCATGTCGAGCAGGATACCGAAGTCGGCCCGGTAGTTCGGTACGTGCGGGTTCTTGGCCCAGAACTGCGTACCCAGACACCAGGTATCGGGTTTGTAATCATTCACAAATTCGGGAGTACCATAATCTTCGGCATCGAAGAAGATGATGTCGACGCCTATTCCCGGATCTTTTTGTCCGATCTGGCGGGCGATCTCGAGTAATGCACCTACACCGCTACCACCGTCGTCGGCACCGTCGATCGGTTTGCGGTAGTTGGCCGGGTCGGGATCTTGGTCTGAATAAGGACGCGAATCCCAATGGGCGAAGAGTAAAATACGTTTACTATTGTCCGGATTGAAAGAGCCTATGATGTTCTTGGCTTCCAACCCTGTATTGTCGTATGCGGTAAGAGTTGCTTCCTGTTCGTAGACTTTGGCTCCGAAGCGTTTCAGCTCGGAAGCCAAATAATTGCCACAAGCCTTGTGTGCTTGGGTATTCGGAACACGTGGGCCGAACTTTACCTGATTTTCTACGTATGTGTAGGCACTGTCGGCGTTAAAAGAAGGTGTGCTTGTAACAGGTACGGCTTGGCTGACTGTCGTTTTCTCCTGTTGCTGATTCTTTGCCTGGCTGCATGCCAAAAGCGAACAAGCTAGTAGTGTTATATACAAAATATGCATCATTACTGTTTAGATTATCTATTTATCCATTATAGGCAGTTTGCACGCGCGACATGACCCGCAGCAGATTACCTCCCCATATCTTTGCTATATCATTCTCACTATATCCCTCTTTCAGAAGCCTTACAGTGATGTTTATCAGTTCGTTGCTTGCCCGGCAGCCGATCAGCTCTCCGTCGCCGTCGAAATCGGAACCGATGCCTACATGGTTGATTCCGATCAGGTTTACGATATGATTGATATGGCGGACAGCGTCGGTAAGAGATGCCTTTTCTGCATCTTCATTAATAAAGCCCTTATAGAGGCAGACCTGTACAACGCCCTGTTTAGCTGCCAGCGCTTTCAACTGGTCGTCGGTCAGGTTGCGCGGATGGTTGCACAGGGCACGGGCGGAAGAGTGAGAGGCGATGATCGGTAGTTGGCTGATTTCCAGTGCATCGTGAAATGTGCTTTCGGCAGCATGCGATACGTCTACCATAATACCCAGCCGGTTCATTTCCGCTACCACTTCTTTACCGAAAGGACTCAGGCCGCCCCATTCCGCTTCGCCGCGGGCAGAGTCGCATATATCGTTGCTGCCGTTGTGGCAGAGCGTGATGTAGCTGACTCCCAGCTTTTTGAAACGGGCAATGTTGCCTAGATCCTTACCAATGGCATACCCGTTTTCTACTCCCAACATGATTGCTTTTTTTCCGGCATCTTTCGTTACCCACACTTCCTGTGGAGTATGAGCTATGTTCATCCGGCCCCGGTTTATCTCCATCTGGCGGTGAATCTCATTCAACCGGTTTATGGCGAAATCCGTAGCTTGGTGCAATGAAGCATCGTCCCGTTTCCCTTGCGGAATATAGGCGACCATGATGGCTGCATCGACCAAGCCTTCTTCCATGAGCGGAAGATTTACTTTGCCACCTTCTTTCTCTCCGAGATTGAACTGGCCGGGGAAGATCATCGGGGTATCTGTATGCGAATCAAGTATCACGTTCCGTTTATGAATACGTTTGGCTTCTTTGAACAGGCGGGCAGATTCTACATGATGTTTGAACAACTCCAGCATTAATTCGTCTCCGTTGGATGCCATTGCTTCCGGATGCCATTGAACGCTGAATATTTCCTTTTCCGGATGTTCCATAGCTTCGTTGATGCCATCGGGAGCTACAGCCGTCTCCCTGAATTCGGGGGCAACCTCTTTTACTGCCTGGTGATGGAAAGAGTTGACAAGTACATTTGTTTCCTTCTTTAAAATTTCAAACAGGCGGGAGGTCGGATCGGTGATCCGGACGGAGTGGGAAGCGTATTCACGTGATAATGTCTGGCTGTGTTTGATCAGCTTGCCTTCGTGTTGTGAATAAATATCCTGATAAACGGAACCGCCGAATGCCACATTGATGATCTGGTGGCCACGGCAAATACCCATGACCGGTAACTGGCGGTTGGTTGCTAAACGAAGAAGTATCAGGTCGAACTCATCGCGGAAAGTATCCACGTCCTGTAGTTGAGGAACCGGCTCTTCCGATACATAAAGCGGATTCATATCGCCGCCGCCGCTCATCAGTAATCCATCCAGTCCGGATACGATGGCTGTAAGGGCTTCTATATCTGTAATGACCGGGATCAGCACCGGAGCACCTCCGGCCTGCAGTACGGATTGTACGTATGTCTCGGCTATACAGGAAAGTCCGTCTTTCCGGTTTGAAGATATTCCTATGCGGGGAGGTTGAAGTTTTTCTTTCTTTGGTGTAAAGTTGTCAACTTCCCTGTATAAGGCTTCTAAACTCGGACGACGGACTTGCATATTCATAGGAATGAATAATTATCAATTAATAATAAATAACAGGCAAGCAACGACAAACGGTTACTTGCCAATTATCGGAAACTTATGCGTCGATATTGGCATAAGTGGCATTCTCTTCGATAAACTCACGGCGCGGGCCTACTTCTTCGCCCATTAACATCGCGAATATCTGGTCTGCCTCGGCTGCGCTATCGATAGTGATCTGTTTCAGTGTACGGTTGTCAGGATTCATTGTCGTATCCCATAACTGGTGATCGTTCATTTCTCCCAAACCTTTGTATCGCTGTGTATGAACTTGATTTTCGTTACCGGCAGCATATTTGTCGATAAATGCCTGACGTTGTTGTTCTGTCCAACAATATTCTTCAGCTTTACCTTTCTTACATAAGTAAAGAGGAGGAGTGGCCAAATATACATATCCGTTGTCGATCAACGCACGCATTCTGCGGAAGAAGAAAGTCAGGATCAAAGTGGCAATGTGGCTTCCGTCCACGTCGGCATCGGTCATGATGATCACCTTGTGGTAACGAAGCTTGCTCAGGTTCAACTCCTTCGGATCTTCCTCTGTACCTATAGTAACACCCATAGCGCGGAAGATGTTCTGAATTTCTTCACTTTCGAAGATTTTATGATCCATCGCTTTCTCTACGTTCAGGATTTTACCGCGAAGTGGAAGGATAGCCTGGAACACACGGTCGCGGCCCTGTTTAGCCGTACCGCCTGCAGAGTCCCCTTCGACAAGGAACAACTCGCAAATGGAAGCGTCTTTCGAAGAACAGTCGGCCAACTTACCGGGTAGGCCACCACCGGTCATCGGCGATTTGCGCTGCACCAGTTCGCGTGCCTTACGGGCAGCCTGGCGAGCCTGTGCTGCCAGCACAACCTTTTCTACGATGATCTTGGCTTCTTTCGGGTGCTCTTCCAGATAATACGAAAGTGCTTCACCGATGGCCTGGTCTACGGCACCGGTCACTTCGCTGTTACCCAACTTTGTCTTTGTCTGTCCTTCAAACTGCGGTTCGGCCACCTTGATAGAGATAACAGCGGTCAGACCTTCACGGAAGTCATCCCCCTGGATCTCTACTTTTGCTTTTTCCAGCAATTTTGAGTCTTCAGCATATTTCTTCAGGGTACGTGTCAGACCACGGCGGAAACCTGCCAGGTGAGTACCTCCTTCAATTGTGTTGATGTCATTTACATACGAGAACACGCTTTCGTTGAAAGAAGTGTTGTATGTCATTGCTACTTCAACAGGGATACCCTGCTTTTCCGTTACAATGTGGATCACGTCCGGGATCAGGGACTCTTTGGAGCGGTCTACGTAACGAACGAATTCCTTCAGACCTTCTTCCGAACGGAATAGTTCTGATTTGTAGCTGCCGTCTTCCTTTGTAACACGCTTGTCAGTCAATGTAAGGCTGATTCCTGCATTCAGGAAAGCAAGTTCACGTAAACGGGTAGCCAGAATGTCGTATTTGTATTCCAGGACTGTGAAAATACTACCGTCCGGCTTGAATGAGATCGTTGTACCGGTCGTATCGGCTGTACCGATCACTTCAACGTCGTGCAACGGCTTACCACAAGAGAACTCCTGCATGTGTATTTTCCCGCCACGACGGACTTCGGCTTTCAGGTAAGTGGAAAGAGCATTCACACAGGAAACACCTACACCGTGCAAACCTCCGGATACTTTGTAAGTCCCCTTGTCAAATTTACCTCCGGCATGCAAAACGGTTAATACTACTTCCAGGGCAGATTTGCCTTCTTTCTCATGAATATCTACCGGTATACCACGGCCGTCGTCTGTTACTGTGATAGAATTGTCTTCGTTTATAACTACGTCGATCTGGGAACAAAATCCGGCTAGTGCTTCGTCAATAGAGTTGTCGACAACTTCATATACCAGGTGATGTAGACCTTTTTCACTGATATCGCCAATATACATGGCAGGTCTTTTTCGTACTGCTTCTAACCCTTCAAGTACCTGAATACTGTCCGCAGAGTATTCCCCGGAAGTATTCTTCATTTCTTCACTCATGAGTTTCTATCCTTTAAAATCACTAAATTTCTATATCTCTAAAAATGCTAACAAATGTAGTGAAAATAATTGACTTAGCAGGTAAATGTAGTGTGAAAATAGCAAAAAAACAGGGGAGTCGAAAAGACATGACAAAGCGGTCGGATTATAATTAATCCGACCGCTTCTAAAGTAGCCCATAGGGGAATCGAACCCCTCTTTCAAGAATGAAAATCTTGCGTCCTAACCGATAGACGAATGGGCCATCATGTCAAAGTTCTCACTTTCAGCGCTCTGGGATAGTTGATTTCCCGATTGCGAGTGCAAAGATAGATGTTCTCTCTGAACTACCAAAACATTTCAAGGGAAAATTTGACAGTGCGTACTGTTTTAACTTCTATTTAGAACCTAGATCCTGCAGGTGTATTTCCAGCGCTTTAACAGAAATGTTTATTTCCCAGATACATACGCATAGCGAAGCTGCTAAAAGCAGTAAAGCGACCCCGAATATCCATGCCGCTATAATTTGCCATGAAATATAGATAAAGAACATGGAAATGACGCAAAGCAGCAGGCTGAGTATCCCGAGTATCTGCATGGAGCGGGTCAGATAAAGCCGTTTCCGGAGGTTCGCGATCTGTGCGTAATCCTTCGGATCGTGTGATTGCTGGTGCTTTTCTTTCAGAGCCCGGACTACACTGGCATACGACAGGAAGCGGTTGGTATAGGCCAGCAATATTAATGATATAGCTGAAAATAAAAGCGACGGGGTAGTAAGATCTAACATAATTAATATTGTATTTATACTATTATAACCTACAAATATCGTAAATAGTTTGTTGTTTTGTATCTTTGTCTCTTATAAACTAGGTGAAGATTATGTTATGCAAAACGCGCGGGATTGTCCTGCATGCTATTCCATACAACGATAAATATTCTATTATATATATGTATACGGAGGCTTTCGGGCGTGCTTCTTATCTGGTGGCACGCAACCGGGGGAAGCGCTCGACCGTGTCGAAAGCTCTGTTTATGCCGCTGTCTGTCCTGGAGATGGAGGTGGAACATCTGAATAAACGCGACCTGCATCGTATCCGTGAAACGAAGTTATGTTATCCTCTGACCGAGCTGTTCTGTAATCCGGTGAAGAATGTACTGGCCTTGTTCCTGTCCGAGGTATTGTTCCGGGTCGTAAAGGATACGGAACCTGATTCCCGGCTTTTCAATTATTTATATGAATCGATCCATTTGCTGGAATATGCAGATAAAGGGGTTGCCAATTTCCATCTGGTCTTTCTGCTTCGCCTGCTTCATTATTTAGGGATTTATCCGAATGCCGATTCTTTTTCTTCGGGTTGTTATTTCGATATGCAGAACGGTGTCTTTATCGACCGTATCCCTATGCACCGGCATTATCTCAACCAGGAGGAGAGCTTGGTGTTTGCCCGCCTGTTGAAAATAAGTTTCGAAAATATGTCGCTCTATTCTTTTTCCCGTCAGGACAGGGTAGGAGTGATCAATCGCATCGTTGAATATTATCGTTTGCATTTACCGGAATTTCCGGAAATAAAATCCCTGTCCGTCATGCAAAGTCTTTTTGATTAGACAGATTACCGCCTGAATACTTGCCAGTTTGAGGAAAAGATTATACTTTTGCCCCCGCTTTGATAAAGTTGCCCCTGTAGTTCAACGGATAGAATAGATGTTTCCTAAACATTAGATAGCAGTTCGATTCTGCTCGGGGGTACAAAATGCCAGACTTCCCTCAAAATAAGCGTAATTCAGACAAGTTAAGATTCTAGGATGTTTCAACTTCGATGATGCTCTTTAAGGTTAAAAGGGCTCAAAAGAGACATAGTCGTCGCCTAGATAGCCGGATAGTTCATCATAATATATATGCAGGTCGTCAAAGTAAATATAGTCTCCGTTATCATATTCCATATAAATAGATCGATAGTTACTATCGTTTCATTCCCAATAGAAAGTATATATCAATTTCTCGTAATCGTACGGGAAAGTAAAGTAGCGTATAATTGTTTCTTCTCCACTACCGTTAGCGTGGAAAATAAGTTTTTGTTCGCAAAAGTATCTGTTGACATCTTCATATTCATCCCACCATCCCGAACCATTGCATAAAATATATTCCGGATCGTCTATATGATCGAATGGTTTGTCTACACAGCAATTAAATCCACAGAGTATAGTTAACAGGAATATCAGACTGAGTATATTTGTCTTTTTCATGACGGTTATATTTAATAATAGCACAAATGTAACCTTTGTTTTTGAAATGAGGGTAATTACATCAAGAGAACTTCTTTCAACATTTGAATATTATTCTGATGCAATTACCCTGATTCAAAAGGTTCTTTATGACGTAGGAGTCAGTTCAATAGTTAATCCCAAAGCGTTCATGATCCGGTAGAAGGTGGCAACGCTTGGAATAGTAATCCCTTTTTCTATTCGAGAAATATAGGATTTATCTGTTCCGATACGTTTTGCAAGTTCCTCCTGAGTAAGCTGTGCTTTTTTTCGGGCATCAAGTATAATCTGGCTTGTGTAAAAAGCGTATGCTTCTTCATCGAACTTAGTTCGTTCGGGAGTACCCGGTTCCCCATATTGAGCGCTAAGTACTGCACTGTAGTCTCTGATTTTATGATCGTTTGTCTGCATGTAACAAAGATAATTAAAGTTGTATAATTGTGCAACTGTGGGGCTGCTTTATTATTATGTAATTTATTCCGGCAACTCATTCTCTTCCGGTTTATCCCATTTGCCGTTGTTTTCGATGATCAGATTGAATGTGTTTTCTGTTTCATCTGGTTTGGGAGGGGTATATAAGATACCTGTGTAACGGATTATTTTGTTGGCGATAGGGGTAATACCGGTCACTATCCGTTTTCGCATGATCTGATTATCTTGACCGATAGAAGTAAGTGTGACGGATATCTTTTCATCGCTTGCTGGAATAAAAGAATAAAAGGAATGGATTTTACCGGGTTGACCTTTCTCTTTTGTTTGAAACTCATAAGAAAAGTAATTGGTAGTAGGGGATATGCCCCCTTTTCCGGTCAGGATCTCAAGCTGGTTTGGATAATAACTGACTGCCAATTCAAACCGGGCGATATCTTCCGGTATTTTGTCGACAGCCTTGAACTCAATTCGGCTGACAATCCGTTGCAGGCTTATATCTACATTTGTCTCTTCTCCTTCTTTCAAATGGAGTGCCTGGCTTTTATAGAAGGAGTCGGATGGCTCATCAAAGCTAAATACATTTTCAGAAAACGTAGCCTGTTTCGATTGATGCGCTAACAGGTAAACCTGATAATTACCGGTAGGCAGTGTATCGTAAACAATACCGAAGTCAGGTTCTGTGTCTGCACGGTACGTTCTGTGTTTTACCAACTGAAGTTGGTCACCATCTTTGTAAACCAGGTATTCGATTGCAGAACATAATTCTTTTAACTCCTTTTCCGAATTATCTTCATTAGGAACAACCGGTTCGGGAACCGTGTTAGGCGGCATACTGCGTGTAGGGGAGAAGGGAAGTATCTCCTTTTGTAGTTGAACACTAAATTGTACCGGAAATAAATTCTGTACAATTTCAATTTCGTCCGAAGCCGGACTACTACAACCTGCAAACCAGAATATGCAGGCTAATGCATACAAGTCTTTCTTTTTCATAGCGAAGGAATTGTTAATGATAAAATCTACACAAAGAAAATACTTATTTTGGAAATTAAAAAATATTAAGTAGATAACTTATGGATTTGCAGGGAACTTTTCTAGTTTTGTAGAAAACAGACTCAATGTAATAACCTTAAAATTAAAAGAAAATGGCACGTCCTGTAACATTATGTACCCTGCAATGGGGTGACTTACCTCTGGAAACAGTTTGTGAAAAAGCGAAAGCTTTCGGATATGACGGATTGGAATTGGGTTTGCCCAATCATCTGGATGTTCGTCACACGGATCAGGCTTACTATGACGGTATAAAAGAACTGTTGGCCAAATATGACCTGAAGCTTTTCTGTATCTCGATCCATTTGATCAGCCAGGCGGTTTGCGATAACATCGACCAACGGCATAAAGCGGTACTTCCCGATTGTATCTGGGGAGACGGCGAACCGGAAGGTGTACGCCAGCGTGCAGCCGAATATATGGTGCAGACAGCCCGGGCGGCAAAAGCTTTGGGTATCGATGTGGTTGCCGGGTTTACCGGTAGTCCTATCTGGCAATGGCTTTATTCGTTCCCCCCGGTAACGGATCAGATGATTGAAGATGGTTATGCCGACTTCGCTCGTCGTTTTACCCCGATCATGGATGAATATCAGAAGCTGGGTATTCGCTACGGTCTGGAAGTACACCCTACGGAAATCGCTTTCGACACCTATTCAGCCCGTAAGGCGTTGGATGCGTTGAATAACCATCCTGCTTTCGGTTTCAATTACGATCCGAGCCACCTTGGATATCAGGGAGTAGATTATGTAGATTTTATTAACCAGTTCCCCGACCGTATTTTCCATGTTCACATGAAAGATGTTTACTGGAGCGATACCCCGAAACAGATCGGCGTATTCGGCGGTCACTCAACCTTTGGAGACTCCCGCCGCTATTGGAATTTCCGCAGCATGGGACGTGGTAGGATTTGTTTCGAAGAAATTATACGTGCCCTGAATGATATCAACTACCAGGGGCCGTTGTCAGTAGAATGGGAAGATAGCGCGATGGATCGCGAACATGGTGCGCGCGAATCCTGCGAGTTCGTTAAACAGGTCGATTTTCAACCTTCAGGACATGCGTTCGATGCTTTCTTTGATAAGAAATAGTAGATGATTTTGAACGGATGTGGATTTCGTAGGTAGCAGGCCAGATGCAAGAATTATTATTTGTCGTTGTAATGACCATAGGCATTAACAACAAGTACATCTATTCTGTCTTCACGTATTTCATATACCAGACGGTGTTTGTCTGTTATCCTGCGAGACCACATTCCAGAAAGATTACCTCGTAATTGCTCCGGTTTTCCTGTTCCTGTTTCCGGATGCTCCATAAGTTCTACAAGTAACTTTACCAACTTCTTATACGCAGACGGTTCATTCCTTTTTAACAAACGAATATCTTCTGTTGCATCATCTGTGTAACTTAAATCATAGCTCATAGCTTTTCCAGGAGTTTGAATAATTCATCCTTTCCACTGACTGTAGTTACTTTCCCTTGCATTGCTTCTTCTCGAGAGTGTTGGATACGTTTGATATTACGAGCGTCAGAAAAATAATTGTCTCCAGATGGACTAGGGTTGTTCAAAGCCGCATCAATAGCATTTGCTTGTTCTAAGATTATATTTTCCATATACTTTTTCAAACTAATACCTTTTGCAGCAGCAGCCATAGCCAGACTACGAACAGCTTCGACCGGAAGATCAACTGCCTTCCTTTGTTTTAAAAATTCTGTTGTTTCCATATTCAAAATGTTTTGATACAAATATATGTATTATATACATGATATGCAATATGGTTATTATGCATATAATATTATTTTAACTCAAATGTCAAGCTGTTTTTCTATTTGACAAAATGACACTAGTATAGCGACTAATCGGGATTAATATAGCGGGTAAATTAAATTAGTATCGCGACTAATATTTTTTAACATACTAAAAGGAAAGCGTTAAGATGAAATAAGAAACAAATAGTAACTTTGTGAGACAACAGAAAAAGGTGGCTCGACTGCCGGATATCGCTATCCGGTGGCCGGGCCTTTTTGTTTACATCAATCAGTTTACCTTAAATCGATACATCTTCATTGCTTGTGCACCGTGCTGTTAACCTTCGGTGCTTCAAGTGTAAAACAATTAATTTACTAACATAACAAATAAATAAAAAATAAGCATATGAGCATAATTATGAATCGAGTATACGGCCATACAGAACTGGCCCACTTATATTTTCCCAATATATTACTTAAATCGGCATCTTCGCAGTTGTCTTTGTGGATCAATCGTGATGAAGATTTATTGGCAGAGTTGAAGAAAGCTGGCTATAAAAAAGGCCAGCGCATGTATACACCCCGTCAGGTGGCAATCCTGAGAGATCACTTAGGTGATCCCGAAACATGGAAAGGATGTTAAAATAGGAACAATAATTAACGAAGCATTTAGGGCAATGGTAAAAAAGACCGTAGTTTAACTCTATTTTAACAGATGTACGTGCGCGTACATTAATATATGTATAGAAACTAGAGAAAAAACCGGTATAAGGCGCATATAAGTACATTGAAGGTATATAAAACAAAAGGTAAGACTGGAAAATTGAGTGACTAGGAAAAACGATCGTTTTAATTCGTCAACAAAGGTACTTATAGTTTTCAAACTGCCAAAGAAATCAATAAAATTCTTTTCCTTCCTATCTTCTTTCTTATCAATAGAATACGAAAGTCTGTACAAAAATCCCGTTTCGAATTACGAACAGATTATGACCAAAATAAAATGACTAGAAAAAACGATCCTTTTAGCTCGCCATTTAACAAATGGTAACACTTTAGGTCGATATGAGCAGGCTTTTAAGTAACACTATTATTAATATTAAATTAAACATTATGAACAAAAAGTTTTCTACTCTGGTGGCCGGTCTTTTACTGGCTTCAAGTGTTGGAATTGCCGGTGTTTCTGCACAAACCGTAGCGCCGACTTACACTAAGTTCACGCAGGCTGGTGATGCTGCAAAATCATTACGAATGAGAGGCGCATACCAGTTAACTAATGCCGACGGAACGCAAGCATTGGCAATGATTTCTACAGATGGTGGCAAAACATTTGTGTTGAAGATGGTTTCAACAGCAGATGCAACGAAAGCCAACCTGGCTGAAACACTTTGGAAGATTGAGGGTAGTGACAATGTAGAAGGAGGCCCTTCTTTTACATTTGTTAGTGCTGCTTACGACATTCCATTGTCGTTCAATCCTGCTAAAGCGGATAAAGATGGCTTGGCAAATGCTACAGAATTCCCTGGAACAAACAGTGTTTGGAAATGGCAGCCGCAGGTAGAAGCTACCAGCACTAATCCTTTCGAAGTGAAAGTATTGAAAGACAATTTCAACTTCCCCGACTCTGCTATGGTGTTGGCTGCTAAAGCCGGTAAAGTGGGTGCTGTAAAGTATGCCACTAAAAACGGTGTTCCGACAGAAGCTGTAGCTTTGATGCCGAAGGTTGTTAAAGAAGTGGTTTTAACTGCCGACGACCTAAACTCTATGTTGATGACACAGGATTGGCAGACAGGCCTGTTGAACTTAGGTTTCGACAAGAATGTATCTGAAAATGCTAAAAACCTGTGGACAAACGACTACAAGGCTGTTAAGGCTATAGGTGATGACCTGATTGCCCTTATCGGAAAGAAAGCCGCTGAAGATGCTTTGCAGACAGCAAAAGATGCTCAAACAGGAGCCGGAGTTGCTGATGTTATCCGTGCTTTGAAATCGGATGCCAAGTATAAGAAATATGCAGATTTGCTGGAAGATATGGCTGTTGTGGCAGAAGGAAAAGCGACTGCTGATGCTGCTGTAACTGCTATTGGTGCATTAATTGAAGATGAAGGTAAATATTTCGATGCAAACGCATTAGCTGAAGTAAACAGTGCTTATGCTGAAGAAATTCAAACAGCTATCGAAGCTTGGGAAGCATTTGACTATGACGACTATATGGCTGCTGCAGAAGCTGAAGATGCATCATCTATTACTGATGATACTGCTAAAGATATTCTGGCAGAAATCCTTGCTTGCGCAAGCAAAGATGGTTTCTCTTTGACTACTGCTCAGGAAGAATTGGCTAAAGTTGTTAAAACGTATGCGGATGCAGCTAAAGCACAGAGTGCTCGCGTTGAGGCGGCTGCGGCTATTTTGAAAGCTTTGAGTAACAGTAATGAGCCTGCTGATGGTTTTGTAGGAGGCTTTGATGTATCAACTAAGGAAAAATTCATTGAGTCTCTCAGTAATTTGACTGTTCCGGGAGCTAGCGCAGAAGAATACGAATCAGCCGATGTTGCAGCCGTTAAAGCTACTATCATTGAGAATGTAGATGAGATTTATAATGCTACCTATGCAACTTTTGCTTCAAATTACGGTACTGTAATAACAGATCCGGAAACAGAAGCAGAAACACTGGCTGAAGCAAAGAAAGACTATGTTGAAGCTATCCAGACTGCTGTAACTAACGAAAACTACGTAAGCACAAAAGCGGAAGCAACTGCTAAAATTAAAGCTGTTGAAGAATTAGGTGATAATTTGACTGCAGATCAGGAAAAAGCTGTTCAGGATGCTTTCATCGCAATCCTTCCTGATGCAGGTATTCCTGCAACTAAAGCTGTTTCCGGCGTAATTGCTGATTATACAGATGCTGTAACTGCTGCTGCTAAAGATCTGGAAATTGCAGGAAAAGTAAATACTGCGGTTGAAGACTATGATGCAGACGCTGTTGTAAAAGATAACATCGAAGCCCTGAAGCTTGAAGAAGACGATGCAGATTATATGGAAGAGTATAATAATGCAATCGCTGCAGTTTTAGCAGACGAAGAGGTTAATGATGCTTCAAACGCTGAGGATGTAGTCGATGCTATCGCTGCCTACATTAAAGCTAACGGAATCGATAAAATTACTGGCGAATACGCAGGTTATGTATCTCTGCAAGTTCCGAACTCTGATCCTTTGAACTACCTGCGTGTAGATACCGCCTTCCTGACAGGAAGCCGTGGTAGCAAACACCTGGCATTTGCAACAGGCAAGTTCAATGGTGCATTGACTAACTCTGAAGGCAATCCTGTTGCTACTTATACGCAGCACGATTTCAACGGACGTTACAACTTCCAGTTCACTTACTTCCCGACTCAGGATTCTTTGGTGATCACAACTCCGAAGGCTACAGCTAATGATGGTGTAATTGCTTCTTACGGAGCTGGTTATGCTCATCCGATGGCAGATGTAAACTATGCCGATATGAGCAACGCTCAGATCAAAGCTTCATGGGAATTGCATTCAGGCAAAGGCACAGGTAAACATGTAGCTGAAAACGTAGTGAAGATCGTTGTATTGAACGACGCTGACAACCACCGCGAAGTAACTGTAGGTTACGACGAAAAGGTAGAAGCTACTAATCCTGTTCCTACAACAACTCTGAACACACGTATCTACCTGTTGGTATCTCCGCTGATCAAAGCCGATATCACTCCGGGTGTTTATACGATCAAATATATCAGCGACGACCAGAAGGTGAACAACCGTTACCTGGTGAACAACTACCTGCAGTATGGTCAGGCTATGGCTATCGATAAGGAAGAAATTCAGAATGTTCTTCATATTCCGGCTGCACAGTGGGTAATCACTCACGAAAACGGTTCTTACCTGAACTCGATCCTGAACCGTGAAACAGGTTGGGCTTTGGTAAAAGCTATGGACTATGGTAATGTACAGCAACAATACCTGTATAAGACAGAAACAGAAAACGTTTATCAGAACAAGTTCGGTGATAAGTTCTTGCTGAATAATGTAACAGAAAAGGTAAACGGTGATGAATATCTGGGTTATTTCCACGCTACTGAAGCTGATATCGAGACAGAAGCTAATGTATATGCATTCCGTTACCTGAACGAAACAGAAGGTTTGTATATCACTATGAACGAAGATTCTACATTGCGCGTATCTCCGGTTGCAGAAGAAGGTGCTGAAAAGGCTTATCTGGAACTTGAACCGCTGTGGTATCAGGATTATGGCGCAGCTTATGTAAGTGAAGCCGCTGCAAAAGTTGCTACTCCGTTGAAACGTTATTTATATCGTTTGAGACTGGTAACAGACAACAAGAACGAAAACTACAATGACAAACTGTATGTATATTCAACTACCGAAGGTAAATACAAATTCTTCAGCGCTACAGAAGATCCGGCATGGGAAGATAAGAAGTATGCTACATTCATGTTGAAAGAATTCAACGAAGTGGATACTTGCTACTATGCACTGATCGACTGGAATTATGACAAGAAAGTTTCTGTAGACGACTATCCTTCTAACCTGGTTGTAGAAAGTTTGGAAGCTCAGGCTGACTATGGTAATGGCTTCGGTTATCTGTCAGAATCACGCTCTTCTGTATTTGCCCTGGAAAGCAAAGAAGCTCCGTTGTATCGTCGCTTAGGTGTTACAAACGCTGAAGACGGATTGAATAACATCGGTACAAACAATGCTAAGATCAACATCACTCGCGAAACAGGCCGTTACCTGTATGAAAACTCTATCAACAAGGTAGCCGGTTACGAATCTGACTCTACCGGTATCAACTACCTGGGTGCACAGTTCACTGCTGCTGATGCTGCAATGTTTATCGATACAGCTTACGTACGTGCTAACACAACTCGTCCGCAGTATATGCTGGCAGTTCGTCCTGACTTCACTCCTGCATTGGTTGATTGCGATGTTGATCCTACTCATCCGAAGCATGAAGTTGCACAGGTTCGTGCCAACTACCTGGTATCTCTGTCTGACTCTGTAAGTGCTTACTGGAACGACAAGAAGATGATGGATAAGTTTATGTATGAAAACAGAACTTACACCCGTCTGGCATTCGTTGACGCTATCCACCGTGGAGACAGCCTGATCATTATGGATTCTAAGTTCAAAGACACAAAATTTGCAGGCAACGATACTATCGACCTGAGCAAAAATGCATTCAACGAAGGTGCATGGCAGTTCCGTCTGACTAAGAACTTCGATGAAACAGCAGAATTCCTGATCGAAGGTCCGAACTCCGGACAGTTTGTTCGCCTTGTAAACGGTGTAGCTGTTCTGACTTGGAACGTAAACGATGCAGAACGTTTCAATATCGCTTCAACTGACGAAAAGCCGGTATCTAACGAAGGTATCAACGCCGGTGAAGTTTCAGTTATTGCTGGTAATGGTATTGTTACTATCAAGGGGGCTGCTGGTAAGAAAGTTGCTATCAGCAATATCCTTGGTCAGACATTCGCTAACACAGTTCTTTCTTCCGACAACGAAACTATCGTCGCTCCTGCTGGTGTAGTTGTAGTAGCCGTAGAAGGCGAAGCTGCTGTTAAGGCAATCGTAAAATAAGAAACTATTTATAATCAATAAATTTAAATTTGACTGCGCGGTACGGGCGGTTCGTGAACCGCCCCCAACCAATTACCCCGTGAGGGCGAACAAGCGGTCGATATTAATACTAAAGTAATGAAATAAAGTTCTTCTGTTCTAC
>OGJY01000676.1_pt1 | contig 46402 bp, 33 predicted proteins | sample 1572231 | NCBI WGS metagenome assembly OGJY01 (sample SAMEA2582121, study PRJEB24529) | metagenome | biome: Human gut stool | place: China | collected 2011
CGATATACAATATGTAAATGCACATGCAACATCCACTCCGCTGGGCGACCTGAATGAGGCGAAGGCTATTGCAGCCGTTTTCGGAGAAACGTCTCCGTATGTCACCTCTACCAAATCGATGACCGGGCATGAGATGTGGATGGCTGGGGCGAGCGAAGTAATCTATTCCATGCTGATGATGCAGAACGGGTTTATCGCTCCCAATCTCAACTTTACGGAACCCGATGAGGTTTCTGCCTTGTTGAACATTCCGGCGGAAACGAAACAGCTGGAGTTCGATACGTTCCTGTCCAACTCGTTTGGCTTCGGGGGAACCAACTCTACATTAATAATCAGGAAATTCAAATCTTAACAGACAATAAACAAACAAATGGCAAGCACAGAATTAATTCAAAAGATCAACGAGAAATTATCGGAGGAGTTCGAAATAGATATAGAACTGATACAGCCCGATGCCCCGTTGATGCAGACGCTCGAACTCGATAGCCTCGACCTGGTGGATATGGTCGTACTGGTAGAGCACAACTTCGGCTTTACTCTGAAAGCGCAGGACTTTATCGGGATTAAAACGTTCCAGGACTTCTACGACTTTATTGACTCACGTGTGAATGGGTAATAGTAACGATACAGGCTGGAAAGGTAAAACGCGCGGAGGTTCTTTCGGTTACCTCTTCTTCATTCTCTTGATAAAAGGGCTGGGGGTAAAGGCGGCGTATGCATTTCTTTGTCTGGTCGTGGTCTATTTTGTACCGTTTGCCCCGAAGGCGACCCGTGCGATCTGGAGATATGCGCGGCAAAGGCAGAGTTACAGCCGTTTCCGTTCCGCCTGCTTCCTGTTGAAGAATTATTACCGGTTGGGACAAACCCTGATCGATAAAGTGGCGGTCGGTGCCGGGATGGCTAAACAATATACTTTTGACTTCGGTACGCAATATTCCGATTTTCTAGAGGTATTGAACGGGAACGAGGGAGTGGTGATGATCGGTGCCCATGTAGGCAACTGGGAGATCGGCGCCCCTTTCTTCGACGATTACGGGAAGAAGATGAATATTGTGATGTTCGATGCCGAATATCAGAAGATAAAAGAGTTACTGGAGAAGAATACGAACGGAAAGAACTACAAGGTTATCCCTGTAAATGAAGATAATCTGACACATATATTCCGGATCAGGGATGTTCTGGCCAACGGGGAATATGTTTGTTTCCAGGGAGACCGTTATGTGGAGGGCACGCAGACTTTTAAGGAAACTTTTCTTGGTGCGGAAGCCTCTTTTCCGGCAGGCCCTTTCCTGCTGGCATCCCGTCTGGGGGTACCTGTCGTATTTTATTTCGCTGTGCGTGAGAAAGGAATGCACTATAAGTTTAACTTTGTACTGGCGCAACCGGAGAAGCGCGTCAAAGGGGTGGTTCCCGGACAGGGATTGCTGAAACAGTATGTCTCGGCGTTGGAATCGGTTGTGAAACAATATCCGGAACAATGGTTTAATTACTATGACTTCTGGAAATAACAGATAGAATAAGAGAGAACATGGAATTATCATCTCCTCAAAAAGAAATATACGCAAAGGATCGTTTTTCGGCTGTACAGGCGCAACGTCTGGCACAGGAGATCGCTTTTGGCCCGGTAGTCTTCCAGGTGTCACGCCTGATGGTTAAATTCGGGATCTTCGGAATGCTTCGCGAAGCACAGGACGGCCTGACGATGGATGAGATTGCGGAAAAGACAGGCCTTTCCCATTATGCCGTACAGGTGTTGTTGGAATCGTCGTTGACGATCGGCACGATCCTGTTGAAAGACGGGCATTTCCATCTGGGAAAAGCCGGATGGTTCCTGCTGAACGATGAAATGGCCCGGGTCAATATGGATTTCAACCACGATGTGAACTATCTGGGACTGTTCCGGTTGGAAGAGGCTTTGCTGAATGGCAAGCCCGAAGGCCTAAAGGTTTTCGGTAACTGGCCGACCATTTACGAGGGCTTGTCCAGCCTGCCGGAAAAGGTGCAGGAAAGTTGGTTCGGTTTCGACCATTTCTATTCCGACAACTCCTTTAAGCAAGCCCTGGAGATTGTTTTTGCCAATCCGGTGCGTACGTTACTGGATGTAGGCGGCAATACCGGGCGTTGGGCGATGCAATGCGTGGCTTATTCGCCGGAGGTGGAAGTGACCATTATGGATCTGCCCCAGCAGTTGGGGATGATGCGTGAACAGACCCGGGAACTGGAAGGGGCTGCCCGTATTCATGGCCATGCAGCGGATTTGTTGGACGACGGAACAAGTTTTCCTCAGCCATTCGATGCCATCTGGATGAGCCAGTTCCTCGATTGTTTCTCGGAGGAGCAGGTACTGAGCATCCTGACACGTGCCGCCCAGTCGATGGAAACGGGTAGCCGCCTGTATATCATGGAGACTTTCTGGGATCGTCAGCGTTTCGAGACCGCTTCTTATTGCCTGGCGCAGACCAGCCTTTATTTTACGGCAATGGCCAACGGTAACAGCAAGATGTATTATTCCGCTGATATGGCCCGCCTGGTAGAAAAAGCCGGACTGGCGATCGAACAGATACATGACGGCCTGGGGCTGGGACATAGTATTATGCAATGTAAACTGAAATAGATATGGCAGCAATCTCGTTCGATACCCCTTTACTGTCCGGTGACGAGTTGCTGGACTTGATCCCGCAGCGTGCGCCGATCGTGATGGTTGACCGTTTCTTCGGGATGGACGACAACGGGTCTTATACCGGATTGAAGGTGGAGGACTCCAACCTGTTTTGTCAGGGCGGGCAACTGGATGAATGCGGCATAACGGAACATATCGCCCAATCGGCTGCTGTAAGGGTGGGCTATCTCTATCGGTGTGCGGGCGAAAAGATCCCGGTCGGTTTTATCGGCTCGGTGAATAAGATGAACTTCTATGCTTTGCCGCAGGTGGGGGACGAATTGCATACCACGATCCGGGTAGAGCAGGAGATTTTTGATATAACGCTTATCTCGGCCACTGTACAGGTGAATGGCACTACGGTGGCCGAAGGTCAGCTTAAGATATTTCTAAAGAAAGACGCATGAGACGGATGAAAATACAGGAAGCGGCATTGACCAACCGCACGACCTTGCGGGTCAGGTTCAGCGAGGTAGATTCGATGGAAGTCGTCTGGCATGGCGAATATGTCCGTTATATGGAGGACGGACGGGAAGCCTTCGGTCGCCAGTACGGTATCGGCTATACGGAGATACGGGATGCCGGCTATGTGGTTCCGATCGTTGAACTGAACATCCAGTATAAGCAATCGTTGAAATACGGTGAGTCGGCTATTGTCGAGACACGGTATATCCGGACGGAAGCGGCTAAAATTTTTTTCGAATATATCATCTTTCGCGAAAGCGACGGGGCGGTAGTGGCTACCGGTTCCAGTACGCAGGTTTTCGTGGATAGCCGCACGGGGGAGCTGGAATTGAATAATCCGGATTTTTATCAAGCGTGGAGAGAGAAATGGAATATCGGGTAAACAGCTATATAACCGCCGGCTCGATCATCAGTTCGCTGGGTTTCGGCACGGAAGAAAATTTCTCCCGCATCCGTGAATACCGTTCGGGTATTGTCCGGGTGGAAGATACCACCTTTTTCGATACGCCTTTTATGGCGGCACGGATAGACGATACCCGACTGAAGGCACTGGCACAGGAGCTGGACGGTTACACCCGGATGGAACAACTCTTTATCCTGTCCTTGTCGGATACGATCCGGCAGAGTGGCATCGATCCTACCGATCCAGGCTGCGGACTGATTCTTTCCACGACGAAAGGAAATATCGATGGATTACCCGTCAGCAGGAATGAACACTCGATTACGGTCGCAATCGACACTCAATTACGGTCGCAATCGACACTCAATTGCGGTCGGAATCGACACTCGATTGGGGAAAGCGCGACCGGACTTTTCGGGATGGCGATGCGTGTTGCGGGTTATTTCGGTTGCGTAAATGAGCCTGTTGTTATCTCCAACGCCTGTATTTCCGGTGTTTCTGCTTTGATCGTCGCTTCCCGGCTCATAGAAGCGGGCAAATATAAACATATACTGGTGGCCGGAGGGGATCTGCTGACCCGCTTTGTAGTCACCGGATTTCAATCTTTTAAATCGGTCAGTCCGGAGATCTGTAAACCCTATGATAAGGCACGTGACGGTTTGTCATTGGGGGAAGCCTGCGGATCTGTGCTGGTGACTTCCGACCGGGGATTGGTCGGGGAGGAACAGCCGGTTAGTATAGCAGGCGGTTCCATCACCAACGATGCCAACCATATTTCGGGGCCTTCGCGAACCGGCGATGGCCTGTATTATGCGATCAGCCAGGCGATGGATGAGGCAGGCCTACAACAGGAAGCCATTTCTTTTGTCAATGCACATGGGACGGCAACCTTATATAACGATGAAATGGAATCGAAAGCCCTGCATTGGGCGGGGCTCGATCATCTGCCGCTCAACAGTATGAAATCTTACTGGGGGCATACGCTCGGCGCTTCCGGCATTATCGAGGCGATTGCCTGTATGGAGGAGCTTCGTAGCGGTGAGGTGTTCGGGACGTTCGGGTTTGAAAGCTGCGGGGTTCCTTATCCGTTATCGGTAAGTGCGGCGCATAGGAAGGTGGCGATGGCGCATTGCGTGAAAACGGCGTCAGGTTTTGGCGGGTGTAATGCGGCGGTTGTGCTGTCGTTGGAAGGGGAGAGCTTTGACACACCCCCTGCCCCCTCTCGAGAGGGGAAAGGATACTCCCGGCGCACAGTGGTAATAGAGCGGGGGAAGATCGTGCTGGATGGAGAAGTGCTTCTGGAAACGGAACCGGCGGGAGCGTTTGCTACCTTTATCCGTGCTGCTTATAAGTCTTTAGCGTTGGATGACCGGAAGTTTTATAAGATGGACGATCTGTGTAAGCTCGGATATATCGCGGCTGCCTGTCTTTTTGCCCGTAACGGAGGGAAAACGGGATATGAACCCGGTGAAGTCGGAATCATATGCGCAAATACCTCTTCCTCGATGGATACGGATCTGAAACATCAACATATTATCGATACGATGGGCGATCGGGAAGCAAGCCCGGCTGTGTTTGTCTATACCTTGCCGAATGTGGTGCTGGGCGAACTCTGTATCCGCTATAAGATACAGGGCGAGAACACCTTCTTTATCAATAACCGTTATCCGGAATCCTTCATCCGCGACTACGCCACGCTGGTGATGCGGAAACAGAAACTGCGTGCCTGCCTGACCGGTTGGTGCGAGTTGACGGGAGACCGGTATGAAGCCCGTTTCGACTGGCTGGAACAAACAACGATAGCTAACGAATAATTAAAGAACAAACGATATGGAACAATTAATGCAAGAATTGAAAGAAGCGCTGATCGAATCGCTGAACCTGGAAGATATCACCCCGGATGAGATCGATAACGAAGCATCTCTTTTCGGAGATGAAGGACTGGGACTCGACTCGATCGACGCACTCGAAATCATTCTGATCCTGGAACGCAACTACGGCATTCGTATTGCGAATCCGGCTGAAGGTAAATCTATCTTCTATTCTGTGCGTACGCTGGCTGACTTTATCACTGCAAACCGTACGAAATGAGAGTCTGCGTCACAGGCATCGGTTGTGTGTCCGGCATCGGTCTGAATGTGGAGGAACATCTTCGCTCGTTTCGTGACGGGCGGGATGGGCTGGGAGCTGTCACGCTCTTTCCTACACGCCATGAAGAACCGGTCTCTGAAGTGAAGCGCACGAATGAGGCTTTGAAAGAGCAACTGGGTATTCCCGTATCCGCAGCACTGTCACGCACGGCTTTGCTGGGAATGACGGCTGCTTTCGAGGCGCTTGCCGACTCCGGATTGGATCTCTCCGATCGAGATCGTCCCCTTCGCGTCGGCCTGATCTCTTCTACCTCTACCGGAGGTATGGATCTGACAGAGTCTTTCTACCCTTCCTTCCGGGAAAATCCGGCACAGGGTCGGTTGCGGTATGTCGCTTCGCACGATGCGGGTGACAGTACGGAACGGATCGCTTCTTTCCTGGGTATTACCGGATTTCGTTCAACCGTCAGTACCGCCTGTTCGTCTGCCGCCAACGCGATTATGCTGGGAACCCGGATGATCCGGCAGGGGATGCTCGATGTGGTGGTCGCCGGAGGGACGGATGCACTGTGCAAGTTTACTTTAAACGGCTTCGCTTCGCTGATGATACTCGATAAAAAGCCTTGCCGTCCTTTTGATGTCTCGCGTGCGGGGTTGAATCTGGGCGAGGGTGCCGGTTATCTGGTGCTCCAGTCGGAAGCAACGGTCGGTAAAACTCCTTATTGCCTCTTATCCGGTTATGCCAATGCCAATGATGCTTTCCATCAGACGGCTTCTTCTTCCGAAGGTACGGGTGCTTTCCTCGCCATGAAAGGCGCTTTGGACAAGACCGGCCTGCAACCGGAGGAGGTGGATTATATCAATGCGCACGGAACAGGCACCCCGAACAACGATGCTTCCGAGAGCCAGGCGATCCGCCGTCTTTTCGGGAATCGGATACCGTCTTTCAGCTCGACGAAAGCCTTTACCGGGCACACCCTGGGGGCTGCCGGAGCCCTTGAGGCCGTATTCAGCGTACTCTCTCTGGAACGGGGTATCCTTTATCCCAATCTGAACTTCACTGCACCGATAGAGGAAACGGAATTGATCCCTGTTACCCGTTATCAGGAAGGAATATCCCTGCGTTCGGTATTGTCTAACTCTTTTGGTTTTGGAGGGAACAACGCTTCCCTGCTTTTCCGGAAATACGATAAATAGGTTATGCTTACGAAACCGGTTTATATAGATAAGGCGACAGCCTCTTTTGAACGGACGGACGATGGTTACGCGCTGAAAGAGCCCGACTACAAGCTCCTGATCCCCAATACCACGCTTCGCCGCCGGATGAGCCGCATGGTTCGTATGGGGGTGGCAACCGGGTTGCAATGTCTTGAAGACGCAACGGCTCCTGTCGATGCGATCCTGACGGCTACAGGCCTGGGATGTCTGGCCGATACGGAAAAGTTTATGAATACGATACTGGATCATAACGAGGAGCTACTTACTCCTACAGCCTTTATCCAGTCCACTTTCAATACGATCGGGGCACAGATTGCCCTGCTTACCGGAAACCATAGTTACAATACGACCTATGTGCACCGTGCTTTCTCTCTGGAAAGCGCTTTGCTCGATGCTATTTTGCTAGTCCAAGAGGAAGAAGCGCAGTCTGTTCTGGTAGGGGCCGTCGATGAAATGACACCGACGTTGCAAACGATCCTCGGCCGTTTGGGTTTCCGGAAGAAGAACAAGCCGGGAGAAGGGGCGGCATTTTTCCTTTTGTCGGGGAACCGCTCACCGCAATGCGTGGCGGAACTCCGGGATATGGAATTGTTCAGCGGCCGTTTTACGGAAGAAGAGATAAAGGAACGGATGACCGCCTTCCTGCTTCATAACGAAGCAAGCGGTGCAGAGGTGGTCTTTCCGGATGAATACAAACAATATTGTGGTGAATATCCGGTAGCGATCTCCTTTGCTTTGTGGCAGGCCTGTCACCGTTTGCAGGAGACGGATGCCTCGCGTCCTATCCTGCTGTACAACTCTTTTCTGGATAATCACTCGTTTCTATTAATAAGGAGGGTATAGTCTATGGGATGGATAGTTTTTATATTTATAGCAGTATTGGGCGGTATTGGCGCTTTTCTCTTTTATGCCTCTTTCAGTATTCGTTCAGGAGTATATGTGAAAGCCTTATGCCGGGGAAACACCGATAAGCGCGTTGTTTGCTTGACATTCGACGACGGCCCTGATCCCCGATATACGCCGGAGGTGCTCGATGTACTGAAGAAGTATCAGGTGCAGGCAGCCTTTTTTTGCATAGGGGCGAAGGTGCGGGAAAACCCTACCATAATGAGACGCATCGCATCGGAGGGGCATCATGTCGGAAATCATTCTGACGATCATTCATGGAAATTCCCGTTTCTCTCGCGGAAAAAGATGCGTTGGGATGTGATGGTGTGTGAAGATTCTTTACTGTCGCATGCAGGGCCGATTCTTACTTTCCGCCCTCCTTTTGGCGTGACGAATCCTACGGTTGCCTGGTTGGCGGACGATATGCTATATACAATAATAGGTTGGAGTATCCGTTCTTTTGATACGCGGGGAGAGTCGGAAGATAAAGTGTTTCGTCGGATAATAAAACAGATAGAGCCGGGTTCCGTTATCCTTTTACACGACCGTATGCCAGGTGCTGCTTCTCTGCTGACCCGTTTGCTGGAACATTTGAAAACAATAGATTACGAGGTTATTCCCTTGGATAAAATGTTTGATATACCTGATCCGTATGGAAAAGAAGATGAATAAATATATATATATGTTCCTGTTGGTGGTCTTTTGTCTGCCGTTAGCTGCACAGAAAGACTTAACCCCGTTGGCATCCGTTACCGCGTTTCAGGAACGGCTGAAAAAGGAAGCGTCGTCGCTTTCTTCCATTGAAAGCGATTTTACGCAGGAGAAATTCCTGGATGTCTTTAACGAGAAGATCGTATCGAAAGGCCGTTTCTATTATAAGCAGGAGAATATGATCCGGATGGATTACACCTCTCCGGTAGATTATCAGATCATTATAAACGGGCAGAAGTTGAAGATCGTTTCCGAAGGGAAAAGCAATGTAGTCAGCCTCGGTTCCAACCAGATGATGAACGAGATGAAAGGAATGCTGGCGGCCTGCATGATCGGCGACCTGACAGTGATGTCGTCGGCTTACCGTCTGGAATATTATGAATCCCCTTCCCTTTATGTGGTGAAGATACGTCCGGTTTCCAAGAGCGTACAGGCTTATATCTCGGAGATTGTCATTTCGATAGATAAGAAAGATATGTCTGTACAGACTCTGCGTTTGTCGGAGAATGCAAAGGATTATACGGAATATTATTTTACGAACCGGAAATACAATACGTTGACCAGTGATGAAAAGTTTGTTATCCGCTAGTCTCTGCTTGTTGCTGGCCTGCTGTTCGTGTGCACCCTCTATTACACGTGAATGCCGGAAAGGGGAAACAGTGTCTGCCGCGAAAGGGCAATTCCCTCCCATGATAGATGCCTCTTCCCGCCTGTGTAAATACAATATGACGATCGACTTTATGCGGAAACATTTCAGCGGGTTGTTATTGGTGAAGGAGACGGAGGCGGGCACATACCGTACGCTGTTCAGCACGCATTTCGGACTGAGCCTTTTCGACCTGGAGATCGGTTCGGATAGTCTGACGGTACATCACTGCATCGAACCGTTGAATAAGAAAAAGATACTGTCTCTGTTCTATCGCGACTTCTCGGTTCTTTTCGGTTTGAACATACCGTCGGAAAATAAGGTGACTGTTTATAACTGTACCGACCCGCAGACAGATATCGTATATAAGCTATCCACTCCCGGCTTCAAAGGTTATTACCGGATAGACGGCGTGGAAAATCGTATGCGGGAGATCAAACTCGGTTCCGGCCTGCGCAAAACCACTTTCCGCTCTTTCCCGGACAGTTCCGGACAGGAAGCGATCCGTATCAGGCATACGGGGCTGAAGCTTTCCATCGGGTTGGATGCGTTCAATTAAGAAATTCTTCATCATTCTGATTATCTGAGGAAAGGTATATTGTATAGCAAGGGTTAATACCTTCAAAAAGATTCGAAACTGACCAATATAATAGAAAAACTTCCCTACCTTTGTCACACTAAATGCATATTGGAAAGGGATGTTGACTAACTTTTATACGATAGAAGCTCTTGCAGAACAAGGCGGGGAATATAATTGTACGATCCGGCTGAATCCGCGACATGATGTTTATAAAGGGCATTTTCCGGGTATGCCGGTGGTTCCCGGCGTTTGTATGCTTCGTATGATAAAGGAATGCATGTCGACAATCTTAGATACTCCGGTTCGCTTTCAGACGGTAACCAGTTGCAAGTTCCTTTCTGTGGTAAATCCATCGGAGCAGGAGTTACTGGACTTTATATTTTCTTTGAAGGATTCAAACAGGCTACAGGTTACAGCCAATGCAGGCGGAGCAACTGTGCTGAAACTAAAAGCAACGATTGTAGCAGAGTAACGACTTATAAATGGTAACAGATACTACATATACATTTCCGGAACATCAGCAGCAGGAAAGTCAGTCGGTCATTGTGATCCCGACCTATAATAACGGGGGGACACTCGGGCAGGTACTGACAGATGTATTGGCTTATTCATTTCCTGTTATAGTGGTGAATGACGGTTCTACGGATAATACGTTGGAGGTTCTGCAAGGATTTCCCGGGATCCGTGTAATCAGTTATCCCGACAACCGGGGAAAAGGATATGCCCTGAATACCGGATTGAAGGCTGCTATGGAAGCCGGTTACCGTTATGCTATTACCCTTGATTCGGATGGACAGCATTATGCGGATGATATTCCTGTTTTCCTGAAAGAAATAGCCCTTTATCCCGATAGCCTGCTGATCGGAGCCCGTAATCTGGCTTCCGATAACATGCCCGGGAAAAATACCTTCGCCAATAAATTCTCCAATTTCTGGTTTACACTGGAGACAGGCATCCGGCTGTCGGATACGCAGTCGGGTTACCGGCTTTATCCTTTGCATAAGCTGAAGAAGATGCGCCTTTTCACTACGAAATATGAGTATGAACTGGAAATAATCGTACAGGCCGCCTGGAGGGATATACGGGTGGCAAATGTCCCGGTAAAGGTATATTATCCACCGGCAGGGGAAAGGATCAGCCATTTTCGTCCGTTGCGCGACTTTACGCGTATCAGTTTGCTGAACTCGGTGCTTGTTCTGATTGCTTTGTTATGGTACTGGCCGTGGAAATGTGTGCGGAGTGTGACGAAAGAGAATGTGAAGAAGTTTGTTTCTAAGAATATTACCCATTCTCCGGAGTCGAATGTCCGGATCGCGTTGGCGGTCATGTTCGGCGTGTTCATGGGGATTGTTCCGATCTGGGGATATCAGATGATCGTTGCCGGGGTGCTGGCGCATTTGATGGGGCTGAACAAGGTCATTACCATTGTGGCCTCGAATATCAGTATTCCGCCTATGATTCCTTTTCTGTTGTTTGGCAGTTATGTGACGGGCGGCTGGGTGTTGGATCAGCCTGTGACGCTGACGTTGCACGAGGTTACTTTTGATACGATTAAAGATTCGCTGCTGCAATATCTGGCCGGGAGTATGGTTTTTGCCGTTATCTGCGGATTGCTGGCCGGCTTTGTTTGTTTAACGTTACTTTCGTTGTTCAGGAAGTCTGAACGTATTGCCGGATGAGTAAGTTGTTTATTCATATATATAATTATCTGGAACGCCATACGGCTCTCCGTTACCTGTTACTGGCCGGTAGCTTTCTACTGATGCTTTTCTTCGCCGTACAGGTGAAATTTGAGGAAGACGTAACCCGTTTCTTTCCTGATACGCAGGATGCAAGGAGTACGGAGATCGTTTTTCAGAATCTGAAAGTCAAAGACAAGATCATCGTTATGTTGTCGTCTGCCGACACTGTTTCCGGTGCGGTTCCGTCCGATCGGCTGGTCGAGGCGGGTGACTTGCTGAAAGACAGTTTGCTGGCTGAGGCCGGTTCCGAATACATCACGGATATATTCTCGGAAGTGGATGAGAATATGATCGGGAAAGTGACTGATTTCATTTATGATAATCTGCCGGTTTTCCTGACGGAGGACGATTATGCCCGCATGGATTCTGTACTGACGGCCGATGGGATAGAACGCCGTATGCGTAGTAATTATCTGCATTTACTATCTCCTGCGGGAGTCGCTTTGAAAAGTATATTACCCCGTGACCCGGTAGGACTGGGGACTACCTCGCTGGAAAAGTTGCGCGATTTCCAGATGACGGCTAATTATGAGATCTATGACGGGCATATCTTTTCGAGGGATATGTCTACCCTGCTGCTTTTTATTACTCCGCATTACGGGACGGGAAGTACCGGGAAGAATGAGTTCCTGATCGATACGATCGAGAAACAGCTAAGGGAGACGATGGACACGTATCCCGGTGTGAAAGCTGAGTATTTCGGCGGGCCGTCGGTCGGTGTATATAATGCCCGGCAGATCAAATCGGATACGATGCTGACGATGACGATCGCGCTGATCATCATCATTGTTTTTATCACGTTGGTATTCAAGAGCCGTTCGGCGGTGATCCTGATCATATTGCCGGTGTTGTACGGAGCTGTGTTTTCGCTGGCTCTGATCTATTTCCTGAAAGGGTCTGTCTCGGCTATTGCTATCGGGGCAGGGGCGGCGGTATTTGGGGTGGCGCTGAGTTATTCCATTCATGTGTTGTCGCATTTTAATCATGTTTCGTCTATCCGGCAGTTGATCGAGGAGCTGGCTTATCCGCTTACTGTGGGTAGTTTTACAACGGTCGGCGCTTTCTTCGGATTGGTTTTCACCAGTTCCGATTTGTTGCGCGACTTTGGGCTGTTCTCATCGTTGGCGCTGATTGGAACCACTTTCTTCTGTCTGGTGTTCCTGCCGCATTTCCTGAAAGTGAAGGAAGGGCATGAGGAGTCGGGGAGGGTTCTCCGTTTTATTGAGAAGATTAACGGGTATGCGTATGAAAAGAATAAGCCGTTGGTTATTACGATCGTGCTTGTCTTTTTCCTGTCTCTTTATATGTCGGGGAAGGTGACGTTCGACAGTAATATGATGAACCTGAGTTTTGAGCCGGCTAACCTGAAGGCGGCCGAACAACGTTTGAACGACCTGTTCCAGTCGGATAATAAAACGACGCTTTTCGTATCGGTTGGAAGTACCCCCGATGAGGGGCTACGGCATTATGCCGAAACGAACCGTAAACTGGATTCGTTGAAAGCAGAGGGCAGGATCAAAGAGTTCGCCTCTGCGGAAAAGATATTTATCCCTTATGCGGAACAACAGCGCCGTATCGAACGCTGGAATAGTTATTGGACGGAGGGACGGAAAGCGCAGGTAAGGGAGGATATTAAAAACGGGGCTGCGAAGTACCATTTCCGCGAAGATACCTTCCATGATTTCTTTGCCCTTCTGGATAAACAGTATCTCCCCTGTGACTTTACTGCGGGTGATTCTTCTTTGCCTTTGTTGGACAGTTGGGCTTCTTCAGCCGATTCCCTGTCTATGTTTATTACCCAGGTGCGTCTGAATGAGGAGGATAAAGGGACTGTTTACGACCGTTTTGCGGGTAATGACGGATTGGTGATTTTTGATCGCGGGTATTTTGCCAATAAATGGGTGTCTGCCATTAACGACGACTTTTACCTGATACTGTATATCTCTTCGTTCCTTATCTTCTTTGCTTTGCTGATCTCCTATGGACGGATCGAACTGACCTTGATGACTTTTACGCCGATGGCTGTTAGCTGGGTGATTATCCTGGGGCTGATGGCGGTTACCGGAACGCAGTTCAATATCGTGAATATTATCCTTTCCACTTTTATTTTCGGCTTGGGGGATGATTTCAGTATCTTTATTATGGATGGCCTGCAACAAGAGTACCGGACGGGGAAGAAGATGCTGACTTCCCATAAGACGGCTATATTTTTCTCTTCATTCACTGCTGTAGTGGGGCTGGGGGTACTGGTCTTTGCCAAACATCCGGCATTACAATCCATTTCGGTGATCTCGATCCTGGGAATGATCTCCGTAGTGCTGGTGTCTTACACTATTCTACCGATCCTGTTCCGTTTCTTTATCTCCGGGCCGGCATCGAGGGGTAATTTCCCTTATACGCTCTCCGGCTTGCTGGTTACCGTCTGGTTCTTCGGGTTGTTCGTTGTCGGTTGCCTGTTGATGATGGGGGTTGCCCTTCTGCTGATATTACTTCCTGTGAAGCGGCGGAAAAAGAAGCAATTGTTCAGCCGGATCATGATGTATATGTTGCGTATCTTCCTGAAAGCGGCCTGGATTGCCCGGCGTGAGAATGTCAATCCGGGAAATGAAACGTTTGAGAAGCCGGCAGTGATCATTGCCAACCATCAGTCTTTTGTCGATATCCTGGTGATGCTTTCTCTGGCTCCGAAGCTGGTGATGGTGACGAACAGGTGGGTCTGGCATTCGCCTGTCTTTGGAAAGATCGTACAGTATGCCGATTTTGTACAAACGGAAGATGGGTACGAAAAGGTATTGCATCATCTTCGGGACAAGGTAGCGCAGGGATATTCCGTTGTTGTTTTCCCCGAAGGGACACGTTCGGCCGATTGTCAGGTGCATCGTTTCCACAAAGGGGCTTTCTATCTGGCGGAGAAATTGCAGTTGGATATACTTCCGGTAGTTCTTTACGGAACCGGAATGATCATTTCGAAACGGCAGCCTTTCTATGTAAAACGGGGAGTGTTATGCACTCGGATATTACCGCGTATTTTGTATACGGATGCGAGTTACGGAGTCACTTACCAGGAACGTTCCAAAGCGATAGCTAAAACTTTCCGCAGGGCTTATCAGGAGACTTGTGATATCTATTCTAATCCGGGGAACCCGTATTTCTACCGGCAGTTGGTGGCTAATTATATTTATAAGGGTCCGGTGGAAGAATGGTATATCCGTATCAAAGTCCGTATGGAGGATAAGTATGACTTTTTTAACCGGATTGTTCCGCGCAGAGCCCGGATTACGGATATCGGTTGTGGCTTGGGGCCTTTGTCCTATATGCTTGCGATGCTTTCCGGAGAGCGAACGGTACTGGGGATCGATTATGATGCGGATAAGATTGCCGTAGCTAATCATAATTTCTCCCGTAATGAGCGTATACGCTTCGTTTGTGCCAATGTTGCAGACTATGATCTGCCGGAAAGCGATGTGTTTGTTATGAATGATATGCTCCATTATATGGATTATCCGTCGCAGGAACGGTTGCTTGAAACCTGTATCGGCAAGTTATTGCCGGGTGGTATGCTGATTATCCGTGACGGGGATGCCGGAGGAACGGCAAAGCACCGTGTGACGCGGTTTACCGAATTACTTTCCACCCGTTTGCTGGAATTTAATAAGAGGGAGAATGACCTCTGTTTTCCGACGCATGAACAGTTTGCCCGTGTAGCGGAACGTTTTCATCTGGAGATAGAGCAGCGGGCAAACGACCGCTTTACTTCCAATATGATCTATATTCTGAGAAAGAAGGAGGTCGCTTATGAGTGACCGGTATGATGTTATTATCATAGGAAGCGGATTGGGCGGCCTGGCTTGCGGTGTAACGTTGAGCAAGGAAGGGTATAATGTCTGTGTGCTTGAAAAGAATGCCTTGCCTGGCGGTTGTTTTCAATCCTTTAAACGATATGGCAGGGTATTGGATACCGGTATCCATTATATCGGGAGTATGGATGAAGGGGAGATCATGCGGCAATACTTTACTTATTTCGGTATCATGGATAAGCTGAAGATGAGGCGGATGGATGAGGAGGCTTTTGATGTGATCTGTTATCAGGATAAATTCTATCCTTTTGCTATGGGGCATGAACGGTTTGCTGAGACATTGACCCGTGAGTTTCCGAAAGAGAAAGAGGCGCTAAAGCGTTATGTTAGTTTGCTGGATAGTGTGGGGCGTTCTATCAGTGTGGAGCAGTTGCGGGAAGGCAAATTGTCATCCGGGAATATGGATAACTTTTATATCTCCGCCTGGGAGCAGATCCGGGAAATCACCTCGGATACAACCTTGCAGCAGGTTTTATCCGGTAGTGTATTACTTTATGGGGGCGATCAGTCGGTTTCTACCTTTTATCATCATGCCATTATCACAAATTCTTATTTGCAGGGAGCCTGGCGTTTTGTAGATGGGAGCATGCAGGTGGTGGATGCGATGGTGAATGTGATCCGTCAAAATGGAGGGACGGTGCTGACTGGCGCGGAAGTAAGTAAACTATGCCTGTCCGGAAATGAGATACAAGCAGTGGAAATCAACCGGGCGGAAAGATTGGAATCCCGGTATGTGATATCTTCCCTGCATCCTTTCAATACATTGAATCTGGTGGAGAAATCGCCGCTCATACGGAAAGCGGCCTTATCCCGTTTGGAGCATCTGCCTAATTCGTATGGGCTGTTTTCTGTCTATCTGCTTCAGAAGCGGGGGACGACTCCGTATAGTAACCGGAACTTCTTTTTATTGGGCGATCAGAATGCCTGGTATAATACCGGACACAAGGAAGATACCCGGATCAATACCTGTATGGTTTCGATGCAACCTTCTTCCGTCCTGGAGCAATATACGGATGTGATCTGCCTGCTTTCGCCGATGTATCTGTTGGAAGTACAAGCCTGGGAAAATACAACTGTCGGGCAGCGTGGCTCCGATTACGAGCAGTTCAAATTGGATAAAGCGCAGCAGTTGATCGCTTTTGCCGAACGCTATTGTCCTGGTATATCACTCAACACGGAGAAGATCGTAACGACTACGCCGCTCTCTTACCGCGATTATACCGGAACCCCGGAAGGGTCAGCCTATGGGATTATGAAGAATTATAATAATCCGTTGACTACGCTGATTCCGACACGTACGCGTATCCCTAACCTGTTCCTGACCGGACAGAGTCTGAATGTACATGGTGCTTTGGGGGTGACTTTGACCTCTATGCTGACTTGTACGGAATTAGTGGGTTCGGAATACCTGGCCCGTAAAATAGGAGAAGCCTGATATGAAGATAAAGAAAATACTGAAATACTTCGTCCTGTCCTTTATTAGTCTCATTGGATTGATAGTGATTGTTTCGTCTGCTCTCTACCTGACTGCGGATATGAAGCAACCGGTAATAGATATGAACACCCTACCGGATTATCCGTTGATAAAAACGGATAGTTTACGTACCTATGGCCCAAATCATCTGCGGCAAAGTAAAAGCGGTTTGTGGGAATTATCGGTGCAGGGAAGTCCTGCCGAGCGGGGAGTGGCTTTCGGGAAGCTGGCGGAAGATCTGCTGCATTATCAGGAAGAGGTCTTTGTCGATCAGATACGCCAGATCATTCCTTCAGACAGTTATCTGAAGTTCCTGCGTTTCTTCCTGATCCTCTTTAACCGTAATCTGGGTGAATATATACCGGAAGAATACAGGACGGAGATTTATGGAATATCTCTTTCCTGTTCCCACGAATATGATGCGATCGGAACTCCTTATGAACGTCAGTTGAATTACCATGCGGCGCATGATATCGGGCATGCCATGCAGGACTATATGCTGGTCGGATGCAGTTCCTTCGGTGTTTGGGGAGATGAAAGTGCGGACTCCACTTTACTGATCGGGCGTAATTTTGACTTTTATGTAGGGGATGATTTTGCCCGTAATAAACTGGTCTCTTTTTATCAGCCTTCCGACGGATATCGTTTTGCTTCTGTCGGTTGGGCGGGAATGACCGGGGTATTGTCGGGTATGAACGAAATGGGACTGACTGTGACGATCAATGCTGCCAAATCGACGATGCCGGTATCGGCTGCTATGCCTATCTCTCTGCTGGCGCGTGAGATATTGCAGTATGCTTCTACGATAGAGGAGGCCTATGCGATTGCGCAGAAGCATAAAACCTTTGTCGCGGAGTCTCTGCTGATCGGTTCGGCGAAAGACGGTAAAGCGGCTATTATTGAGAAATCGACCGATAAGATTGCTCTTTTCTATTCGGGAACAAACCGGATTATCTGTACAAACCATTACCAGTCGGATACTTTTAAAGAAGATGTCCGTAACAAGGAAAATATAGCTACCTCTGACAGCCCTTACCGACAGGCCCGGCTGGATGAATTATTAAGTGATAATCTCCCGGTAGATCCATCGAAAGCAGCCTCCATACTGCGTAACCGCTTTGGAGAAGAAGGAAAAGAGATCGGATTGACCAATGAAAAGGCGATCAATCAGTTTATAGCTCACCACTCTGTCATCTTTGAACCTGCTAAACGTTTGATGTGGGTATCGACTGCTCCCTGGCAACTGGGTGAATATGTGGCCTATGATCTGAATAAGATATTTGCTCATCCGGCTGATACGGGAGAATTAAGGATCGATAGTCTTTCATTACCGGCGGATACCTTTTTGAATAGTCCGGTCTATCAGCAATTGTTGACTTATAAGAATTTGGCAAAGGATATTCGTCATAGTATCGGTAGTCATACTCCCCTTGATGAAGCTTTGCTGGATGAGTTTATAACATCAAATCCCGAGTTCTACTATTCCTGGCAACTGGTCGGCGATTATTATCAGGCATTTGGTGCGGAAGATAGAGCGATCCTCTCCTGGAAGACCGCTTTAACAAAAGAAATTCCTAAAGAAGGGGAGCGTACGGCTCTACAAGAGAAAATAAAACAATGAACGATATGGATAAGTATAGTGCTATACAATTTAAAACCCCGGCAGAGATAAAGGCTTATCAGGAGTTTCGACTGGCCGGTGAGTTGGAATACCTGAATAATCATTCCGTATTTTATCAACGCATGTTCAGAGAAGAAGGGATCGATATTTCCCATATCCGGACATTAGAGGACTTGCGGCAACTGCCGGTTACGACAAAAACAGACCTGCAACTGCATAATGACGATTTTATTTGTGTAGACAAAGCGGATATAATCGATTACGTAACGACTTCCGGAACGTTGGGTGATCCGGTGACATTTGTTCTCACCGGTGACGATCTGGACAGATTATCTTATAATGAATATCTATCGTTCACCACTGCCGGTTGTACCAAGCAAGATGTCATGCAGTTGATGACAACGCTCGACCGCCGTTTTATGGCAGGCTTGGCTTACTATATGGGTGCCCGTGAACTGGGAGCCGGCGTGGTGCGTGTCGGTAATGGAATCCCGGAATTGCAATGGGATACGATTCATCGGATACATCCTTCTTTCTGCATGGTGGTCCCTTCTTTTCTGGTCAAACTGATAGAATATGCGGAAGCCAACGGGATCGATTATAACAATTCTTCCATACGGAAAGCGGTTTGCATCGGTGAAGCCTTGCGTAACCCGGATTTCTCTCTGAACACTCTGGGACAGCGTATCCATGAGAAATGGAGTACTCCTTTGTTGCAGTCTACGTATGCTTCAACAGAAATGCAGTCTTCTTTTACGGAATGCGAGGCCTGCCGGGGAGGGCATTTACAGCCGGAACTGATCATTGTAGAGTTTCTGGATGATAAGAACCAACCTGTAGCCGAAGGAGAAGCCGGTGAAGTCACTATCACTACATTGGGGGTTAGAGGAATGCCTTTGTTACGCTTTAAGACAGGCGATATCTGTTATCACTATACGGAACCTTGCTCCTGCGGACGGAATACGGTGAGGTTGAGTTCTGTGCTGGGGCGTAAAGGGCAGATGATAAAATATAAAGGAACAACCCTTTATCCGCCTGCTTTATATGATATCCTCGATAATATTCCCGGCGTAAAGAATTACGTAGTGGAAGTGTATACGAACGATCTCGGTACCGATGATATTTTGATCCGGGTAGGAAGCGATAGGCAAACAGAAGCTTTTGCCAAGCAAATCAAGGATCTGTTCCGTTCAAAAGTACGGGTGGCGCCTACCATTCAGTTTGCTTCTCCTGACTATGTGGCTAAAATTCAGATGCCTCAGATGAGCAGGAAAGCAATTAAATTTATAGATTTGCGATAATTTAGTACTAATTTAAAATGTAATCGTATGAAACAGTTGATGGTATTGATGTTTTTATTCCTGACAAGCCTTGTAAATGCACAGGATAAAACGAATTTGAAGGATATAGACAAACTGACATTTTTTGGTGTGGACTTTTCTATGGCTAAAGTGTACGGTGCTGATGAGACAACGGAACAGTTTAAGGATGCTTTCTATGGTATAAATACGTTATTCCAGCGCGAACCGAAAAAATATGATACGGCTAAGGCCTTTGACGCTGCTGTAACAACCGATCTGGAAACTTCTCAGAATCTTATCGAACAGATAAAGAAAGCTGATCTTTTTACCAGTGACGATAGTTATCAACTGATTGGTGACGAAATAGCGGAACATATCCGTCAGTTTAATACCGGAAATGCTCAGGGATATGGCGCAGTTTTCATCGCGGGGCTGCTTAACAAAGGAAAGACACAGGCTACTTACAATGTCGTTGTGTTCGATATCGCCACCAAAGACATTATTTTTAACAGGCAGTTTACTGAAAAAGCCAGAGGCTTCGGACTTCGTAACTACTGGGCTTATCCGGTTTATAAAATATTGAATAAAGTAAAAAAGATCAAGTAATTTTTTCGTCCTTTGCACAATCTTGTATTGTGTATAATATGTTTAATCTTAAATCCGGAAATGAGAGACATTCTGTCGTTAATTAAAAGGGTAAAAGAAGGAGATAAAGTTGCTTTTGATGAGCTTTATAAACTTCATTATCCTGCATTACGTACTTATGCCGGCACGCTGTTGAGGGATGAAGAGGCGGAGGATGTGGTACAGGATGTCTTTCTTAATGTCTGGCTTCACAAAGAAGGATTGGAAGATTCGCTTTCATTTAAAGGGTATCTGCTGCGTGCCGTCTATAATACGGCATTGAATGTTATTAAGCATAGGACTTATATTGATAATTATTCTTCTGTTTATGAAAAGGAAATAGAGGAAATGGGGTATAACTATTATGATCCGGATGCCTGTGATGTGATCCGTCGACTATACCTACAGGATATTCATGCAGATATAAGTTCTGCAATAAATAGCCTTCCTCCCAAATGCAGGGATGTTTTTTCTCTTAGTTATCTGCAAAATGTTCCCAGTAAGGAAATCAGTCTGAGGTTGGGTATTTCTGTAAGAACCGTAGAGAACCATATTTATGCAGCATTGAAGCTATTAAGAGAAAAATTGGGGAAATACAGAATTACTCGAATTTCATTGCTATTACTATTATATCTTATCAAATAAAAAGCTTTTTTAAGTGAGTAATTTCAGCGTTTTGATTGTATATCTATAGAGTAAAAGGACAAAATGGAAATGGACGAAACAATTATATATAAATATTTATCAGGGCAGGCAACTGACGAGGAAAAGCAGGCATTACTGGGTTGGTTGCATGAATCACCGGGTAATCAGGCCATTTTTTTTGAACTGAAAGCGGTTTGGTATGCAAAGCAACAAACTGTTTTTGGAAATGAAAACCATCTTAACGAATCGTTGGAACAGCTGAACAATCGTATTTATGGAGGTAGGCATCAGAGCAGAAAGAAACATAATTTATTCATAAAGTGGAGTAGTGTTGCAGCCCTATTTTTGTTGTTGATCGGGATTTCATATATATATCTTGTAAATATTGAAAAACCAGCTATAGAGCAACTTTGTATTTATACGAACGAAGCAAGTGATGACTCCGTTAAAACGATAACATTGGCAGATGGGACTGAGGTGTGGCTGGCAGCTCATACAACTCTGACATACCCCAAAGACTTTTCCGGTGATACGCGAAAAGTCCATTTGGATGGAACTGCCTTTTTTGATGTGACAAAAGATCCGCAGCATCCCTTTATTGTCCAAACCGAGATAGCTGAGATTAAAGTTCTTGGTACTTCTTTTAGTGTAAATAGTCGGCTACCCGGTGATCAGGGTGAGACTATTCTTATGACTGGATCTGTACAATTGAAGCGTCTTGGAGGTGATCAGATTATTACGCTTTTTCCTGGACAGCAAGCTCTTTACTCAAAAAATACTCCGGAGATGGAAGTTAATGAGGTTGATGCAAATACACTTACCTCTTGGCGTTTTGGTATTGTTTCCCTGACAGAGGCTACTCCTTCTGAAATAATACAAAGACTGGAGAAAATATATTCTATTAAAATCAATATGGATATCTCTTCTATCAAAACTAATAAATATAATTTCTCTTTTAAGCGCTCAAATGATTTTAATAAAGTTCTGGAACAGTTCTCCTGCATAACAGGTAAAACAGCAAAAGCTGTTGATTAATAACTTCTTGGTTTAATCCTTTTAGCGTAAATCCGATAAATGAAAAAACCTTAATACTGTTTGGTTAGAAAAAAATTATATTTTCACTAAGTAGTTTCCTTTTTACAGTTGTATTAATAATGTCTGGAAGAAAATCAGTATATCTCTGGAACGCCGGAGATTGTCTGAAATAATTTTGTAATGCTTTTTTCATGCTTTGTTAATTTCGATTATACAGTTTTGTAATAAAATTAGTAGAATTTTGCACAAAGATTAATGACATTTTACTAAAGTTCTTCAGGAACGCTGGTAGAAATAGCCATACAATCTAAAATTAAAACCTTTACTCTTTCTACAATTTTCAACCCAAGAACATTCTTTATACAAATTTCATTAAATTCCCGAATTTGCGCTCTGAAAAACGTTCCAGATCACTCTATTCTTATACAGATAAATCATTAATGACGTGAGTTCCTGAAGAACTAAGGTCAAAATTATTCTCTTCCGATAAATACAGATCAAATGAATTGATGATGGTTTAGTCGTGTAAATGATATAGTTACTAGACTCTTTGAGAATTTTAGCGAACATGTGTATGTTAATCTTAAAAAAAACAATTCGAAACATGAAGAAAAGATTTAATGACTTGATCTCTATGAAGCGTTTGTGTATAGGGATTTCATTATGCTGTATGGTTACAGGTAGCCAGGCTGCTCCTCTGTCCGGAAGCATAATCGACCAACGGTTTGACGTTGAATTATCACTTAGTAACTCTACTTTGAAAAATGTGGTAAACTCACTTAAACGACAAACTGATATTGTATTTTCGTATGATATTTCTCTGGAAACTTTACAAGTGAATAATGTTTCTGTCAAGGCAAAAGATGAAACCTTGGAAACTATCTTGGAGCAGATTTTCCGTGGAACAGGTGTTAAATTCATGATTGAAGACCACATTGTTTTTCTTTATTCGAAAAACAAAAAGCCTGTCTATCACCCAGCAGTTGTCCAACAGAATACTAAGAAGGTCAGTGGTATTATTAAAGATCCCTTCGGTGAGGCGATTATTGGTGCTAACGTGGTTGTAAAAGGTACTACGACTGGGGTTATCACTGGTAGTGATGGGGATTTTTCGCTGGAAGTTCCTCAGGATGCCATACTGATAATTAGCTATATCGGCTATTTATCACAGGAGATTCCTGTATCAGGGAAAACGACGTTTAATATTTTATTATCTGAAGATACCCAGAAATTAGATGAAGTTATAGTATTAGGTTACGGAGCTGGACAACGCAAACAAGATTTGTCTGCTTCCGTTGGCGTATTGAACAATACGGACGAATTAGTCGTTCGCCCGGTCACATCTACAGAAAGTATGTTACAAGGGCAATTAGCTGGTGTGACTGTCCAGTCTAATGGTGGAGATCCGACTTCTACTCCTGCGATTGTTATCCGTGGACAAGGTTCATTAAATGGAGATAATGTGCTTTGGGTGGTAGATGGTGTTCCGGGTGCACCGATTGCTTCCCTAAATGATATTGAATCTATTGTTGTATTGAAAGATGCGGCTTCTGCTGCTATCTACGGTGCTCAGTCGGGGGCTGGTGGTGTAATCCTTGTAACCACAAAAAAAGCAAAAATGGGTGCACCATCCGTTAGTTATGATGCAACCTTCGGATTTCGTCAAGCGAGTAATCTGATCGAACCTTTAAATGCGGAAGGAGAATTGGAAATGCGCAAACTGTCTCATGCCAATGCTGGACTTTCATTACCAGTCGGTTGGGATTTAAGTAAAAATCCGTGGGTAGGGACTACCCGTACCAATTGGATGGACGAGATTTTCCGTACAGCACTTTATCAGCGTCATAATGTGGCAGTGAATGTTGGGACTGAGAATTATTCAAATCGCCTATCATTTGCTTATGATAATGATGAGGGTGTTTTGATCAATACATATAACAAAAATTTGTCACTTCGCTACAATGGTAAATTCAAATTGAATAAATGGGTGACTATCAATGAAGATTTTGTCTGGAAAAACAATGATAACCGTTCAATAGATACAAATAGTGGATATACTGGAGCTGTTTTAGCAGCAATGTTCATGCCGCCTAGTGCTACTGTTTATAATCCGTTAGATGGAACGTATGGAGGTACGACGACTGAAGATCCTGACTATATTGCTCAATATGGCTCTAATTTTGCCGATATCCATGGTGATGCAGTCAACCCGGTTCGTTTATTAAAAGCTAATAACAGATACAATAAGTCCAGTAACATTTGGACTACAACTAGCCTTGAAGTGGCGAATATTGTTCCTGGATTAAAATTTGTAAGCCGTTTTACATACAATCTGAATAGTTGGATGTATAAAAACTTTTCTCCAATTCGTGACGAAGTAGGTAAGCCGGACTTATCAAATAGTTTGAATGAAGAGACTTCACGTTCAGATTCTTGGAAAACTGAAAACACATTAACTTATGACAATACTTTCAATGATAAACACACTATTGGGGTTTTGTTATCTACTACTGCTGATCATTCAGAGTCTCGGGGTTTTTCAGTTAATGGGAAAGAATTTTCTGACGAATCCGATTATCTGCAATATTTGGCTTATGCCGGTACGATTTCTGCTTCTGACTATTTGAGTGGTCCAGATGCGAACGTTTCTGTTATCGGTAGATTAGCTTATTCTTACGACGATCGTTATTTCATGACAGCTTCTTGGCGACGGGATTATGCAGGTCGTCTACCGAAAGAGAATAACTATGGTGACTTTCCGGCTGTTACAGCAGGTTGGAAAATCTCCAATGAATCTTTTTTTCCGAAAAATGATGTGCTTAATCTTTTGAAACTTCGTGCTTCTTGGGGGCGTGTTGGAAATTTGGGTTCTATTGGTTGGAATTATAAATCGGCTCTATTGGCTAAATCTTATTGGGCAGAGCAAGCTCAATATGGTGTGGAATCAAATAAAATATGGGGTAATTTTATTTACAACTCTACTGCTTTAAATTCGGATTTGACTTGGGAGACTTCTGAACAGTGGGATTTAGGTTTGGATATGGATATGTTCGACAATCGTTTGAGTATGTCATTTGATTATTTCGATAAGCGTACATTCAATTTGATACAGTCTCAGACAATGAACTGGCCGGGAACGATAGGTATTGATGCTATGCTTATTAATCAAGGGGAAGTTCGTAATCGTGGTTTTGAGGCTCAATTAAACTGGAATCAGAGAGTTAATAAAGATTGGTCATATTTTGTTTCTGGAAATTTTGCTTATCTGAAGAATTGGGTTTCCGATATAGGTGTAAAAGATGACAATGGTGAGCCAGGTGTTTGGACTGGTGATGGTTCTTTCCGTAATATACCTTATCTTTATCAGACAGCAGAAGGTGAACCGTTAAACTCTTACTATTTGATTAAAACAGATGGTATCTTCCAGAGTGATGCTGAAGCAGCTGCTTATGTTAATAAAGATGGAAACCGTATTCAGCCGAATGCAGTGGCCGGAGACCTGAAGTTTGTAGATTTTAATGGCGACGGTGTCATTAATGATAAGGATCGTCAATATTGCGGTAGTGCGACCCCTAAAACGACTTTTTCTTTCTCTGCTGGGTTTACATGGAAGAAACTTTCAGTTAATGCTATGTTTCAGGGTGTAGGAGGTGCACAAGCTTTGTATGTCGGTAAGTATATGGCATTGAGTGATGTGGAAGGCAATTTCAACCGTTCGAAAGAAATTATGAATGCCTGGAGTCCCACTAATACAAGCTCTAATATTCCCCGTTTGTCGAAAAATGATCCGAACAACAATTTTAGTTCTCCTTCAGATTGGTATTTGGAAAATGCTTCTTATTTGCGTCTGAAAAACTTAACTGTATCTTATGATTTGAGTGATGTATTTCGCAAGTGTACTCATTTGAAACAACGGAACAGCATGATGTCTGTTTATCTCAGTGGTGAGAATCTTTTTACAATTACCGATTATTCGGGTATGGATCCTGAATGCGGAGGTTATGACGCGATGAAGTATCCGGTTTCCCGAGTATTTTCCGTTGGTGTAAAACTTACTTACTAATCAACTATTTTAAATGAGATTTAATTTATTAAAGATTTATATGATGAAAAAATATATAACAGCATTGGTATTATCCGCATTGGTTTGCAATTCTTGCAGCGATTTTCTCGATGTCCAAGCGGAGGGTAATCCTACTACAACATCCTATTTTTCAAATGATCAGCAAGCAATCGATGCAATTGATGCTTTGTATGAAAGATTCCATCAGGAGGGATGTTATGGGCGTGAACTATTTTGGGAACAAGGTGCTGCATGCGATATTGTATGGGGGCGTACCCGCGGTTTTAATACATTAGCGACAATGGCTTATACAGGAGACGAGTCTCCCTTGACAGGTGTTTTCAGTCGTATGTATTCTACTATGTCACGTGCTAATTGGGTGATACAGGAGTTGGGGAAAAAAGAAAAAGGAACGACGCTGACGGCTATTGAGAAGCGTAGTTTAGGTGAGGCATATTTTAATAGGGGGTGGGCGCATTTCCTAATAGCTTATCGTTACGGAACGGATGAACAAGGAGTACCTTTTGTTCGTTATGAGGATTTTGAAAACGGTTATGATAATTCTATCCCGCCTCAGCGAGCTACTATTATGGAAAATTTTCAGTTGATTATTGAAGATATGGATAAAGCGATTTCTTATCTTCCTCGGTTCGAAGAATATGATGTTGATAACAGAGGCCGTGCCCATCAGGCTGCTGCTGTTGCTTTCAAAGTGAAAACTTATGCTTATTGGGCTACTTGGGACATAACACAATGGAATCATGTGATTGAAATGGTAAATCTATTGGAAACCAGCTATAATCGTGCTTTAGCAAACACTTTCTCAGAATTGTTCTCTTCTGATTTTGCTAATTTTTGGACAGCTGAATATCTTTGGACTATCCCTGGTATAGGTGGCTCGTCGCAACAAGGTGGTTCTGAATTTCCTGGTGTTATTCTTGAAAACAAAGGTTGGGGTAAATATAATGGTTGGGGCCAAATTAAGCCCTCTTACGATATTTATGAAGAAATGTTGAAGGACGGTGAGGGTAATGAACGTTTGGTTCGTTCTATTTTGGAATACGACCAAGAATTCGAATTTTTTGGCGAGAAACGTAAATTCTGGTCAACTTCTGATCTGGAGGCTGGTTTTCAAATCAATAAATACATGGATCCATACAAGTATACAGATCCTGTAGCTGAAGGAGCCGTAAGTTCTAATGGAGATTGGCCGACGGCCCGTATTAATTTCCCGATTATTCGTTTTGCGGAAATGTTGTTGTTCCGTGCTGAAGCCTATTTGATGACTAATCAAGTGAATCTGGCGACAGCAGATATTAACCGTCTCCGTTTGCGTTCTAATCTGCAACCTCTTTCAGGTAATGCGACTATGGGGGATTTGTATCATGAACGTCGTTGTGAGTTGGCCTTTGAATTTACGGATCACCTGTATGATTTGAAACGCTGGTACCGTTCTTCTAACTCTGAGATCAAATCTATAGCGGAAAAAGAATTGAACTCACATCCGCGTATCCGTAAATATGAGGATCGTGCAAATCCGGAATCTTCGTTTACGATAGGTGGCTATGAAGATTACACAAATAAAAGTTCTTATCAGGATCACATGATAGTGTTCCCTTATCCGAGTAATGAGATTACCAAGTCTGGAGGTCAGTTGGTACAAAATAAAGGGTATTGATCCATACTCAAATTAAGTTCAAAAAGGATCAAGAAACGGACTGTTTCAATCTTTGATTGGAAATGGTCCGTTTTGCTTTCTAGACACCAAACATTTAAATTATATCATTATGAAAATTCTTAATATCTTTTCGTTCTTTTTATGTTTGTTGATACTTTCCTGTTCAGCCGGACAAAAGCAGAAACATAGAGCTAAACATGTAATTTTGATCGGTCTGGATGCCATGAGTGCACGTGGTGTGCAACGAGCGCATACACCTAATTTCAATTATATGATTGAGAACGGGGCCGTGTCGATCAAGGCTCGTTGTATGCGTTCCACTTCCAGTAGTCAGAACTGGATGTCGATGGTCAGTGGTGCCAATCTTGAAATGCACGGTGTAACGGACAACGATTGGGAACCGGATAACAAGATTATCGAACCCAGTGTAAAAAATAAAAAAGGATTGTTTCCGACCATTTTTGACGATATCAAGGCACAGCGTCCGGATGCAAAAGTCTATATGTTCTACGAATGGACCGGACAGGATCGGATGTACGATACCAGTGTAGCCGACAAGGCAGTTACCGGACTCGACTATGATCAGACGATCAATCAGGCCATCGATGCTTTCTTTCAGGATAAACCGGAATTTCTGTTCGTCTCAATCAACCAGACAGATCATGTAGGACATGAAAGCGGACACGAATCCCGTGAATACTTGGATTGTATCACCCATTTAGACAATATCATCGGGAGACTGGTCAAAAGATTACAGGAAACCAATATGTTGGACGAAACAGTCCTGATCATAACAGCCGACCATGGTGGTTTGGGATTTTCCCACGGAGGAGACTCGGAAGCTGAGCGTGAGATACCTATTATTATGTATGGCGGTAGCGTTACGAAAGGTAAAGTGTTGGAACATACGAACCTGATCTGTGACATTGCTGCTACGGTCGGAGGCTTACTGGGAGTTGAACTTCCCCAGGAATGCGTCGGTAAGTTTATTTCGGAAGCCTTTGAACCCAAAACGGATAAACTGTATGTCCCGATGCCTTATGTATCTCCGTTTGAAGGTTTTTTCAAGAAAGAAGCCGAAGTTACGATTACCGGAGATGTGGAAGGTGCGGAGATATTCTATACGTTGGATGGAACGATCCCGACTAACCAGTCCACCCGGTATGAAAAGCCGTTTAAGTTGGATCATTCGGCCATTGTACGGGCTATCGTTTATAGGAACGGGCAGAGCGGAAAGATCGGTGAAGCCCAAATACGCGTTTTGCCGGAAGGCCAACAGCCGAAAGTGGCTTATAAATATTATGAGAATGTAATGGGAAAGAGCCTGCCTGACTTCAATACACTTGGCAAACCTCTTCGCGAAGGTTTTGTGTATGAATTCTCCCTGGATGAACTGAATGTAGATAACAAAGATCATTTTGCCGTATTATTTACTGCCAAACTTGATATAACCAAAGCAGGAAAATATAACTTTGGCATTATTTCCGACGATGGCAGTAAACTTTTCATTGACGGTAAGCTGGTAATCGACAACGACGGCTCTCATTCTCCTGATATAAAGAAAGGTTTTGCCGAACTGACGAAAGGTGTTCATGATATTAAAGTGGAATATTTTGACGATTATATGGGACAAAAACTGGAACTCTATTACTCCTTCGGTGATTTGCCGCTGCAGATACTTCCGTTTGCCCATTTTGTAAAATAAGATACAGACTTAAATATGATCAGACAAACATGTGTAATAGGAATGCTTTCCTTGTTGGTGGCTTGTCACCAACCGGGGAAGCAAATCCCTCTCGATTATGTCGATCCGTTTATAGGAACCGGTTTCCATGGACATACGTATCCTGGTGCGACAGCCCCGTTTGGCGGCGTACAGCTCAGCCCTGATACACGGCAGGGAAACTGGGATGCCTGTTCGGGTTATCATTACAGCGACTCAACCTTGCTGGGGTTCTCTCATACTCATTTGAGCGGGACGGGGTGTATCGATCTGGGAGATATTTTGTTTCGGCCTTCGTTGCGTAGTCCGCTGGCTTTTTCGCATAAAGATGAACAGGCCACTCCCGGTTATTACAAGGTAAAACTACCGGAAGAAGGGGTAACGGTTGAATTGACGGCTACCCCCCATACCGGCGTGCACCGTTATACTTATCCGAAGAAAACGGATGCCGTTTTGGAAGTCGACCTGGCTCATCTACTGGATAATGAACGCATCTATCAAGTTAAGATAGAGCAAACGGCAGAGAATGAATTGTCAGGTATGCGTTGTACCGGCGGTTGGGTGGATAACCAGTATGTTTATTTTGTCGCTCAGTTATCCCAACCGGCAAAGAATATGGAGGTCTCTTCCGACGGACGAAAGGCAACCCTTACTTTCGATACGACGAATGGTGCACCGGTAATCTGTAAAGTCGGACTATCCGTTGTCAGCACGGAAAATGCCCGTCTCAACCTGGAAAAGGAAACGGTCGGCTATGGTTTCGATTTCGATGCTATCTGCCGGGCAACCCGCAGCCAGTGGGAGAAAGAACTGGGATGCATCCAGGTTGAAGGCGGTACGGAAGCTCAACGGATAAATTTCTATACTGCTCTTTACCATAGCAAAGTCGTACCGAATATCGTTAGCGATGTCAACGGGGAATACCGTCGCCACGATATGCAAACCGGACAGGTTCCGGCTGGGCGTCATCAATATTCCACTTTTTCTACCTGGGACACTTTCCGTGCTTGGCATCCGATGATGACCCTGTTGGACACTACGTTGGTGAACGATATGCTACTTTCCCTGCTGGATATGTACGATGCCAGCGGAGAATTACCCTTATGGCCTTTGTCGGCAGGGGAAACGGGGACGATGATCGGTTATCATTCCGTGTCGATCATAGCCGATGCCTATCTGAAAGGTATCCGGGGATATAATGCGGAGAAGGCTTTTGAAGCGATGAAAGTCTCAGCGGAAAAGAATAAGAAAGGGGTTGACTACTATATCAGTCAGGGTTTTATCCCTTCCAATATCAAGAAAGAGTCGGTTTCCTGCTTACTGGAATTTGCGTATGACGACTGGTGCATTGCCCAAATGGCTAAAGCATTAGGCCATCAGGCAGATTACGAAACTTTTATCAGCCGCTCACAGAATTATGTCAATGTATTCGATGGCAGTACCTGTTTCTTCCGGGGTAAACGACAGGACGGGAACTGGGAATCGCCTTTTGATCCTTATGCAATAGGACGTTCGTACACAGAAGCGACAGCTTGGCAATACCGCTTCTTTGTGCCGCATGACGTTTACGGTATGGAGCAGTTGTTCGGTGGACGTAACCATTTTATCGCAGCTCTCGACAGCCTGTTCAGTGTCAGTTCGGAGGTGATAGGGGAACTTTCGGATGTGACCGGTCTGGTTGGCCAGTATGCCCACGGCAATGAGCCGAGCCATCACATGGCCTATCTTTATAGTTATGTAGGGCAGCCCTGGAAAACACAGCAATGGACCCGCCGTTTGCTGGACGAAATGTATCAACCCACTCCCGAAGGTATTATCGGTAATGAAGATTGCGGACAGATGTCTGCCTGGTATATCCTGAGCAGCCTTGGTTTTTATTCCGTTTGTCCGGGTAGCAATCAGTTTGTACTGACTAGTCCCCTGTTCAATAAGGCGACCATTCAATTAGGAAATGGCAAGACATTGGTTATATCGGCCAACGATCCGGCCAGGAACAAGTATATCAGTAAAGTAATATTGAATGGTCAGGAGATAAGCACCTGTTATCTAACTTACGATCAGTTGATGGAGGGAGGAACACTGGATTTTACTCTTGCTGCTACACCTGACAGGACATGGGGAGTAGAACCGGCCGATGCACCTTATTCTTATACGACCCGTCCGGTTGTCTCGGTTCCTTATATAGCCAACGACCTCTATCTGTTTGAAGAGGAGGTAACCGCCGAACTAAAATCGGCAACCGAAGGAGCCTCTATCCATTATACCTTGGACGGGACGGAGCCGACGGAGAACTCTTTGCTATATACTGCGCCACTGGTATTTAAGGAAACGACGCAGGTGAAGGCCAAAGCCTATAAAGAGGGATTTACGCCCAGCCGCATTTATTCCATTAAAGCAACTAAAGCGGTATTACAGCCTGCTGTACCGGTACGACCGTCTCAACAGGGAGTCACCTATACCTATTACGAAGGAGAATATCACCAAGTAGCCGATCTTTTGAAAGCAAAAGCACTTGAGCAGGGAGTGATGTCCGAACCTTCTATTGCCGGAGCAAAACAAGCGGATCATTTCGGGTATATCTTTGAGGGATACCTGTCGATCCCGGCAGATGGAATTTACGAATTTGCTACCCGTTCGGATGACGGAAGTGTCTTGTATATCGGCGGGGAAAAGGTGGTTGATAACGACCTGTCGCACGCGGCTATCGAAGCAACCGGGCGCATTCCGTTGCAGAAAGGTTATCATCCGTTCCGGTTACTCTATTTTGAAGACTATGAGGGCGAGCACCTTAGTTGGTCGTGGCGTATACCTGGAGCAACAAAGGTAGAACCTATCCCGGCTGAGTACCTGTATGTGAAATGAAGTATAACACAACAAATATCAAAAGAACGATGAAAAGAAATCTATTAATAGCGATCTGTGCTGCTTCCCTGTTGTTTTCGGGGATTTGCCAGGACATGACGGCACAGAGCCGCCGCGACAAGGAACAAACCTATATACTCGAAACCCCATATGACGTGGTCAAACTGACACCCCCGCAGGGTAAAAAGATTAAAAATGTGATCCTGATGATTGGCGACGGCATGAGTCTGATGCACATGTATTCGGCATGGACAGCCAACCGCGGCAAGCTGAACCTGGATAACAGTCAGGCTGTCGGTCTGTCGAAAACCTATTGTGCCGACAAGCTGATCACCGACTCCGGGGCAGGAGGTACGGCTTTGGCTACCGGTTATAAAACAAATTATCATCACGTCGGTGTCGACCCGGACGGCAAACCGTTAAAAAGTCTCAGCACATTGGCTGGGGAGAAAAATATGGGAACCGGTATTGTGGTAACCTGCCGTCTGTGGGATGCTACCCCGGCCGACTTCTGTTGCCATAATATCGACCGTGATGCGGAAAGCGATATCGTAACGGACTATGTGAACTGTGGGGTGGACTTCGTTTTCGGCGGTGGCTCCAAACTGTTTGAGAACCGTGCCGACGGACGCAATCTCTTCAATGAGTTAAAGGCCAAAGGCTATCAGACTCCCCGCAGCTGGGACGAACTGGCAAAGATCAACGATGGCAAGGTCTTCTGTATTACAGATACCGTAGACACTCCTGTCCCAGCCGAACGTGGCGACCTGTTGGCACGTGCTTCCATGAAAGCTATCGACATGCTCAGCAAGAACGAGAACGGTTTCTTCCTGATGATCGAAGGATCGCAGCTCGACGACTACGGGCATTTTAACGACCTGGATATGCTGATGCAGGAGGTACACGACTTCGACCGTACTATCGGTAAAGTATTCGAGTGGGCAGCCCAAGACGGCGAAACCCTCGTTGTTGTAACAGCCGACCATGAAACAGGCGGTCTTACCCTGGTAGACGGCGACCTGAAGGAAGGCCGGATTGTCGGTAAATTCTCGACAGGCGGACATAGCGGCGTCATGGTGCCCGTTTATACTTTTGGACCCGGCTACGAGAACTTCACCGGTATCTTTGAGAACACGGATGTATTTTGGAAGATTAAGAAACTCTTAAACCTGTAATACCTTTATGACAACAAGACGAAATTTCCTGAAAAGTTCTCTCCTGGCCACAGGCAGTGCGATGATACCTGTCAGCAGCTTGCTCGCCCAGGATCAGAAGGGAGAAGATATTCCTAAGTATCGTCTCCCTTATAAAAATACCTATCTGAAAGAACCGTTGGTGACGGAAAACGAGTATCGTATCGCTTCCCCTGAGACAATCCAACCGGGCACTTTCGCTGAAGCAAAGAAGATACTCCCTGAGCCCGTCTGGGAAGGACATGCCAAGGAGATAGAAATGTATTGGAAAGCCTGGGAGATAGGAATAAAGAATATCAAAGCGCCTGAAGCCGGTTCCGGTTTCGTCTCCAGCTATATCGATACGGCCTACAACGGTAATATCTTCATGTGGGACTCGGCATTCATCACGATGTTTGCCCGATACGGTACCCGCTTCTTCCCTTTCCAGCGCACATTGGATAACTTCTATGCCAAGCAGCATCCCGACGGTTTTATCTGCCGTGAGATCAAGGCTGATGGTGCCGACTGTTTCGAGCGGTATGATCCGACCAGTACGGGTCCTAACATACTTCCCTGGAGCGAGATTGTGTATTATAAGCAGTTCGGTGATATGGATCGCCTGCACAAAATATTCCCGGTGCTCTGTGCTTATTACAAATGGCTGAAATTGAATCATACCTGGCGTAACGGTACCTACTGGAGCAGCGGCTGGGGGACGGGAATGGATAACATGCCCCGCGTACAGCCTCAGTACAACATGATTTACAGTCACGGACACATGATCTGGCTGGATGCTACTTTGCAGCAATATTTCACCGCCGGACAGTTACTCGAAATGGGTTTTTACCTCGAACGCTGGCAGGAAATCGAAGAATTTGAGGATGAGCAGAAGCTGCTTAAGAAGTACATCAACGAGAACTTGTGGAACGAGAAGGAACATTGTCTGTTCGACCAGTATGCCGACGGCTCTTTGTCGACCACGAAAGGCGTGTATGCTTACTGGGCACTTCTGACCGATGTCTTGTCCAAAGACCGTCTCGATGCTTTTGTCGGGGAACTGGACAATAAGGAAACCTTCAACCGTCCGCACCGTGTCCCTTCGTTGGCTGCTAATAATCCGAAGTATAAGGAAAACGGCCGCTACTGGCAGGGCGGTGTCTGGCCCGGAGCGAACTATATGGTACTCACCGGCCTGGTAGACAAAGGTTACCGCAAGTTGGCCCACGATATTGCCGTCAACCATTATAACAACGTGTTGGGTGTCTACAAAGACACCGGTACCTTCTGGGAATATTATGCCCCCGAAAAGATGGAACCCGGCTTTATGGCACGTCCCGACTTTATCGGATGGACCGGTTTGCCCCCTATCGCTGTACTGATCGAACATATCTTCGGCGTACGTTCCAATGTATATGATAAGAAGATGACGATCGATGTTAATTTGACGGAAGCCTACGGTATCGACCGTTACCCCTACGGGACGGACGGCCTGGTATCGATCAGGGTGAAACAACGTAGTAATGCCATCCAGGAGCCGCAGGTGGAAGTGAACAGTAATGTATCTTTTGAGCTGACTGTTCTCTGGGGAGATAAACAGAAAGTAGTACAAATTAAAAACGGAGTACAAACGGTATGATAAAGAAGCTATTATCTCTCCTGTCTTTGGTTGCCTGTCTCCTGCTTATGTCAGCCTGTGCCCCTAAGGAGCAGGAAAGGGATGTTACTTTTGTGATCGCGGCAGATCTGCATTTCGACCTGTCACCCGAAACAGACCAGTTCTATCACGTGGTAACCATGAACCGTTTGCCGGGAAACTTCACTTTTCCGGCAGATGCCGCACCGGGAATAGCCGGCGAGACAGTGAAAAAGATCGATGGGGTAGCCATTGCCGGCGATATGTTTGACAAGGCCCGCCCTGAGATATTATCCCTTTACCGCCAACGCTATGAAGCCGGCAAGGGAGAGAAAACGATCCATTACCCTGTCTATCCGGGTTTCGGCAATCATGATATAGATCCCGCCACCTCGGACGGGGAAGTGGAGAACCTGACCGGCCGTGCTTTCTCCCTGCATTACCTGGATTCGATCTTGCAGGATAAGCTGGCAAAGGAAGAGATTCTGAATCTTCATCCCTCCAGCCGCAGTTATTCCTGGAATGTGCAGGATGTCCATTTCATCCAGGCTCAGCGCTTTGCCGGTGACACCGCCTATTGCGAGAGTAATCTCGACTGGTTGGAGAACGATCTGGTACAGTATGCTTCCGCTGGTAACCCGGTAGTCTACATCCAGCATTACGGGGTGGATGAATGGGCTCTCAAATGGTGGCCGCAGTCGGCTCGTAACCGCCTGTTCGATCTGCTCGACCAATATAATGTCGCCGCTTTCCTGGTGGGGCATACACATATTCCATCGTTGGAACACTACCGGGGATATCCGATCTACCAAGTAAACAATGCCTGGCCGGATGAAGACGGTAAAGGCTCGTTTGCCGTCTTGCGTATCAAAGGGAATGCCTGTTCGGTCGCTTCCTGCCGCTGGACGGATGATAAAGGAAACTTTGAGGTCATCGGCCCTTATCAGAATGAGCAACTGCCCCGTCAGGCAGATACACGGATTCATTACAATGCCTTTTCCCATAACGACTACTGGCGTGAGAACCCGTTGCTGGATGCCCTCTCGTTTCGCTTCAATTGTGTGGAGGCCGACCTGTGGCTGATCGATGGCGAACTGTATGTGTCGCACGACCGTCCGCAGCCGGATCCTTCCATCACCTTTGCAAACCTGTACCTCAAGCCTCTGGCTGAGCGCATCCGGGCAAACGGCGGGAAAGTATATTCTGGTAGCGACCGTCCTTTCTATCTGATGGTAGACTGTAAAAGGGAAGGAGAAGCCATGTATAAAGTACTGAAAAAGCAGATGGAACCTTACAAAGACCTCTTCTGTTCGGTCGATAACGGAGCGTTTAAGGAAGGTCCTGTGCTGTTCTTCCTTTCCGGCGACCGTCCGAAGGAGAGTCTCCCCAAAGAAGCCAGTCGTTTCACGTTCTTGGACGGACAGATCAAAGACCTGGGGAAAGGCATCCCTGCTTCTCTCGCTCCGGTGGTAAGCGATAACTACGCCGACTTTTTTACTTGGGACGGTACAGGTGAAATGCCTGCCGACCAGTTACAGAAAATGCGTGAGATCATCGGCGAAGTGCATAAGGAAGGTAAATTATTCCGCTGGTGGGGTGCCCCCGATACGGAAGTCTTTAAGAAATTCTTTATCCGTGAGGGAGTCGACCTGGTTGGTGCCGACGATCTGAACGGATTGTATAATGTGTTGATAAAGTAAGAACATAGTTGTATAAAGTGTGATAATTAAGACGTATAAGCTATATGACATCCGGTGTCATACAATGTCATAAACCGGACATGATTAGTCAGCTAAATATCAGTCGTTTTTTAATATAATTCTAATCTCTTCAATACAATTTATAGAGTGTTAGGGCGTTGGTATTAAACGTAAATGCTTACCTTTGCGGCCGACTGTCTGTGTTAGGATAGCTTTTTTAGACAATTAATTATCACACTTTATACAAACGTATGAGAAAGTATAAACTAATCAACAACGTGTTGGGATGGATCGTATTTCTGATCGCAACCACCGTTTATTTGATGACGATCGAACCCACTGCCAGCTTCTGGGATTGTGGTGAGTTCATCTCTTCTGCCTTTAAACTGGAAGTAGGACACCCGCCCGGAGCACCGTTCTTTATGCTGACGGCCAACCTGTTCACACAGCTTGCGTCGGACACTTCCACAGTAGCTAAAATGGTCAATTCTATGTCGGCACTGTTCAGTGGGCTGACTATCCTGTTCCTGTTCTGGAGTATTACCCACCTGGCCCGTAAGATCATGGTGAACGAGGAGAATGAAATTTCTCTGGGTACAATGATCACTATCATGGGTAGTGGTCTGGTAGGAGCTTTGGCTTATACCTTTAGCGATACTTTCTGGTTCAGTGCGGTAGAAGGTGAAGTATATGCTTATTCTTCCCTGTTCACAGCCCTGGTATTCTGGTTGATCCTGAAGTGGGAAGAGGCGGCTGACCGCCCTCATGCCGACCGTTGGATCGTACTGATCGCTTACCTGATGGGATTGAGTATCGGTGTCCATCTGCTGAACCTGTTGTGTATCCCGGCGATCGTGCTGGTTTATTATTATAAGAAATTCCCGAATCCGACGATGAAAGGTACCATCTATGCATTGCTGGTTTCGTTCGCAATCGTAGGACTGATGATGTATGGTGTCGTTCAGGGACTGGTTGAGGTATGCGGTTATTTCGAACTGCTGTTCGTCAACGTACTTGGAATGCCTTACAACTCGGGTGTGTTTGCTTATGTATTTGCTCTGTCCGGTGTACTGATATGGGCTATCTGGGAGACGATGCGCGACGAGATCAATCCGACACGTATGAAGATCGCCTTTATCCTGGCCGTTGTGCTGGTAGGTGTTCCGTTCATCGGTAGCGGTTATGTATTGGCCGTTATCCTGACGGCTGCGTTGAGCGCTTATCTCTTCATGAGCAAAAAGGTAAATATTAAACTGCTGAATACGATACTGGTCTGCCTGATGGTAATCGTTGTCGGCTATTCGTCTTATGCACTGACTATGATCCGTGCTACTGCCGATACGCCTATGAACCAGAATGCGCCGAGCGATATCTTCACCCTGCGTTCGTATCTGGCCCGTGAACAGTATGGTAAAACTCCGCTGCTCTACGGACAGACATTTGCTTCGGAAGTGAAGCGCGAGAATCAGGGTGGTAACTGTTCTCCTGTAACCAAGGAAGGTGAAGCCGTTTGGAGCCGCGTGATCAAACAAGATCCGAACGAGAAAGATAAGTATTATGTTTCCCGTCACGACGTTGAATATGAATATGTGGACGAATTGAACATGCTTTTTCCACGTATGTATAGCAATGTCGATGCCCATGTCGGAGCCTATAAGGAATGGTCGCAGTTTAAGGGAGAGCCGGTGAAGTTTAACCGTTGCGGTGAAACGGTTACGGTGATGAAGCCGACCTTTGCCGAAAACATCAAATACTTCTTCGCTTACCAGCTCAACTTCATGTACTGGCGTTATTTCATGTGGAACTTCTCCGGACGTCAGAACGATATCCAGGGAAATGGCGAGGTGATGAACGGTAACTGGATCACTGGTATCAAAGCCATCGACGAAGTTCTCGTCGGTCCGCAGGATAACATGCCTTATGATATAGCCAATAATAAAGGACACAACGTATACTATATGTTGCCGCTCCTGCTCGGTATTTTAGGTCTGTTGTATCAGGCTTATTCCGGACAGCGGGGAATCCAGAGCTTCTGGATCACTTTCTTCCTCTTCTTCATGACGGGTATTGCCATTGTGCTCTACCTGAACCAGACGCCTTATCAGCCGCGTGAACGAGACTACGCTTATGCAGGTTCCTTCTATGCGTTCTGTATCTGGATCGGGTTCGGTGTCGCGGCACTGGCCAAGCTGATGCGGCAGTATGGTAAGTTGTCTCCGGTGGTGGCAGGTTCTCTCGCAACCGTGCTATGTCTGTTCGTTCCCATCCAGATGGCTAGCCAGAACTGGGACGACCACGACCGTTCAGGACGGTACGTTTGCCGCGATTTCGGTGCTAACTACCTGGAATCCTGCGAACCGAATGCCGTGATCTTCACTAATGGTGATAACGATACATTCCCGCTGTGGTATGCACAGGAAGTGGAAGGTATCCGTACCGATGTACGTGTATGTAACACCAGCTACCTGCAAACCGACTGGTATATCGACCAGATGAAGAAGCAGGCTTACGAATCGGCTCCGCTGCCTATCTCCTGGAACCGTGCGGACTATGTGCAGGGCACACGCGATGCTGCTTATGTATTCCCGATGACGGATCAGCCTATCGACCTGAATACGGCTTTGAGCTTTGTCCGTAGCAACGATCCGAAGTTCAAGAAGATACCGGGTATCAGTCAGGAACTCGATTATATCCCTTCTGAAACGTTGATCTATAAAGTCGACTCTGCTACAGCAGTAGCCAAAGGCCTGGCAACCGACTCAACCGGTCTGCTGAAGGAAATGACGATCAACCTGAAAGGCAAGAACGCACTGGGCAAACAGGAACTGATGATCCTGGATATGTTGCAGACAAATAACTGGGAACGTCCTATCTATTACGCGATCACCGTCAATCCCGATCAGTTTGTCGGTCTGGACGGTTACTTCGAACAGACAGGTCTGGCTTACCAGATCGTTCCGAAGAATGCCAACAAGGAAACGAACACGGAAAAGATGTATGATAACGTCATGAACAAGTTCAAATGGGGTGGCGTAGACCAGCCGGGCGTTTATATCGACGAGAACGTGATGCGTATGTGTAAGAGCTATCGTATGGCCCTGTTCAACAAACTGGCGGAAGACCTGCTGAAAGAAGGTAAGAACGAGAAGGCATTGAACGTGCTGAACAAGAGCATGGAAGTATTGCCCCCGGAAAATGTGCCGTTGGATTACACGGCTCTTTCTACCGGCGAACTGTATTATGCACTCGATGAAAACGAAAAGGCAGAAGAGGTATTTACCGGAATTGCAGAGAATGCAATGCGTAATATCGACTGGTTCTTCCGTCTGAAACCGTCTCAGCTGGCCTCTGTAACAAGAGAATTGGAACATAACCTGGCCGTTATGCAGCAAGTGCTGGCAGTCAGCAAACATTATAACCCCGAATTCGCTAAGAAATACCAGGAAGAGTTTGACAACTATCGGATGGCTTACGGTTCGGTTCGTGGGAATAAGTAATATATGTTTATAGAACAACCACCCTGGTTTTACAGGGTCCTGTTTCCAGGGGTAATCTGGCGGATACCGGCCAAGGAGAAGTGTGTATATCTCACCTTCGACGACGGCCCTATTCCCGAGGTTACCCCTTGGGTCTTGGATATACTCGATAAATACGGTGTGAAGGCTACCTTCTTCTGTGTAGGAGATAACGTTCGCAAACATCCTGAAGTGTATCAGATGGTGCTCGACCGCGGACACCGGGTAGGCAATCATACCTTCCACCATATTCAGGGGCTTCAATATTGGACGAAGAACTACCTGGATGATATCGAGAAGGCGGCCGGATATATCCATAGCGACCTGTACCGTCCGCCGCACGGACATATGCGTTTCCCGCAGGTAGTGGCCCTTAGGAGGAAGTACAAGATCATCATGTGGGATGTCGTCACCCGCGATTACAGTCCCCACATGACCCCGAACGGAGTCTTCAATGTGGTAAAGAACTATACCCGCAACGGCTCCGTCATCGTCTTCCACGACTCCCTCAAAGCCGAAACGAACATGCGCGAAGCCATGCCCCGTGCCATCGAATGGCTGCAAAAGGAAGGATATACGTTTAAGGTGTTTGAATAATCTGCCATGGCGGACTTGTCCACCCAAATAAAGAACAAAGCCAACCAACTGGGCTTCGATGCCTGCGGAATAGCCAAAGTAGCTTCCGCAGACACCGAAGCTTTGTTTTTTGACCGGTGGATAGCCGAAGGCTGTCATGCCAGCATGAAGTATATGGAGAACTACCGCGAGATCCGTCTCAATCCCGCCGGCTTGGTGGAAGGTGCCCGTTCCGTTATCTCCGTCGCCCTTAATTATTACCCGGCCGTGAAGCAATCGCCCGATGCCCCCCGTATCTCCTATTATGCTTACGGAAAAGACTACCACCTCGTAGTAAAAGACAAACTGCGCCAACTCTGGCAATACATCACGGAAGAACTTCTCCCTGCTCCTTCCGAACGCCTTTCCGAACCTTTTTCCGAACAACGAGTGGCTGATAGTAACGCCCGTATCTTCACCGACTCCGCCCCTATTCTCGAACGCTACTGGGCATGGAAAGCCGGTCTCGGCTGGATCGGGAAGAACACCAACCTGATCATCCCCGGTAAAGGCTCTTTCTTCTTCCTTGGCGAGATCGTCACGACACTGGAGTTGGATTACGACCGTCCCCAGGCAAACCGTTGCGGCTCCTGTCGCCGTTGTCTCGATGCCTGTCCGACCGGAGCCCTCGAACGCCCCGGCCATCTCAATGCCGGCAAATGCCTTTCCTACCTCACCATCGAGCATAAAGGCGATATCCCTACCGAACAGGCCGTCCGCCTGGGTAATCGCCTCTACGGCTGCGACACCTGTCAGGAAGTCTGCCCCTGGAACCGTTTCGCCCGTCCCACCCGCGAAGCCGCTTTCCATCCCACGCCCGACTTCCTTTCCCTTCAAAAAGAGAGCCTGCAAGACTTTACACGTGAAGATTATAATCGTATCTTTGCACGGTCGGCCGTCAAACGCGCGAAATATGAAGGGCTGATCCGTACGATCAGCAATAAAAAGGATATCAACAACAAATAAACATACACCATGAGAAGAACATTCAACCTCCTGCTCCTCTCTTTCCTCTGTACCCTGGCAGCCTTTGCCGCTCCGGGCGAACTGAAAGAGAAGCTCGCTTCCCTGAAAGGGATCAGTAACATCGAACAACTCGAATCGGATGTCTATCCGGAAAAGTACCTGGTACGCATCACTCAACTCGTAGACCCAAAAGACCCTTCGGCCGGTACGTTCACCCAGCGTGTCGTTGTGGGTCATGTCGGTTTCGACCGTCCTACCGTGATCGTGACCGAGGGATACGGCGGCGCTTACGCCCTCAACCCCAAATACCAGGAAGAGCTGACCAAACTGCTCGACGCCAACCTGATCTTCGTCGAATACCGTTACTTCCTCGAGTCGACCCCCGAGCCTTGCAACTGGGACTACCTGACAGCCGAGAACTCCGCCTACGACCTGCATAACGTCAACCAGACATTCCGCCAGCTCTACACCGGCAAATGGATCAGCACCGGCATCAGCAAGGGCGGCCAGACCACCATGCTCTACCGTGCCTTCTTCCCCGATGATGTGGATATCTCCGTCCCGTACGTCGGCCCGCTGTGCAAAGGTGTTGAAGACGGCCGTCACGAACCGTTCCTGCGCAAGGTCGGCACGAAGAAAGAACGCCGTAAGATAGAAGATTTCCAGCAGGAAGTGCTGAAACGCAAAGCCGATATGCTTCCCCTGCTCGAAGCCTTCTCCAAAGAAAAGCAACTGGAATACCGTATCCCGATGGCCGAAGTGCTCGACTACTGCGTACTGGAATATCCTTTCGCCCTCTGGCAATGGGGCACCCCGGTCTCCGTCATCCCTTCCCTGCATGCAGATAACGAAACCCTGTTCAAACATCTGATGGAGATCAGCAGCCCCGACTACTTTGCCGAGAACCAGCCCAACATTTCCTTCTTCGTACAAGCCGCCCGCGAACTGGGTTACTACGGTTACGACACGAAGCCTTTCCGCAAATACCTCACCATCGACAGCAGCAAAGGCTATCTCAATCGCATCATGCTTCCCAAAGAGCTGGTCGGCACCATCGAATTCCGCCCGGCCCTCTATCATAAGATCTACGACTTCCTGAAGGACAACGACCCGAAGATGATCTTCATCTATGGCGAGATCGACCCGTGGAGTGCGGCGCATGTCCCCGTCTTCAAAGGTAAGAAGAACGAACAGGTCTACTTCCAACCCCGCGGCAGCCACCGTTCGCGTATCGGTAATATGCCGGAAGATATCAAGGAAAAGATTCTGACGCAACTGAACCAGTGGCTGGCGGAATAATTTTTAAGCTACGAATAGCATAGTAGTGCTGACCATCGTAGGACTATAGTGTCAGGTAGGTTAGGATTATAGTGATAGATATCCTATCATTATAGTCCTATTTTTCTATCATACTATTATTAGGAATATCTGAAATTCTTTACAGCCACCCCTGCACCTTATACACGAACTCCATCCACACCCAATAGCGGATGGCTTTGCCCAGGAACATGGAGATGGCGACGATCCAGATGTTGGCGCGGAGGAAACCCAGTGCCACCGCGATAAAGTCGCCGATGCCGGGGAGGAAGACGAAGAAGCCCATCCAGGAACCTTTGCCTGCGATCCAGTCCTGCACCTTTTGCAGCTTTTTGGCATCCAGCTTGAGGTATTTCTCGATCCATTCCACCTTACCCAGCATACCGAGCCAGTAGCAGCTCATGCCGCCAAGGAAGTTACCCAGGGTGGCGGCAACCATGCAGGGCCAGTAGGACGAACCGGCCAGTAAGACACCCGTCAGAACCACCTCACTGCTGAACGGCAGGATGGTAGCTGCCAGGAAAGAGGCGATGAACACCCCGATATATCCGTATTCTATAAGAAATTCCATAAGCGTAACACCAGAAGAGTTATATAAAGCACAATCGTTGAATAGAAGGTCCAGAAGATGATCCGTCCACGTTTAACGGTGAAGAAGTGGGCGATCAGTATGGAAGCCGGAATGCAGGCTGTCTCCAGAAACTCTTCGGAAACCTGTTCGTAAAGCAGGTAGAGCGCGAAAGCCCATACCGACATGGCGATCAGGAAAGACAGGAACTGGCGCGTACGCAGCACGTCTTCAAACTCATGCGTAATGATGTTGATGGCGGACACTGTTGTCAGCAACGCCATCCAGAGGATACCGATCCAATCGAGCAGGCCGAGCTCCTGGGAGATCAGGAAACGGATCTTGAACAGGGCGGCAAACGGGATCGTGAACGGTGTGAAGTCGCGGAACCACACGCACCAACCCAACAGGAACCAGTAGATGGTGCCGATACCCAGCAGGGAGGCCAGGAAAGTACGTATATTCAGTGTCCTGAAATTATACATCCCCATCCAGAACAGGGGCAGGAACCAGAGGATATGTACCCACAGGAGACTGCCTACGCCGATCAGCAGTGCCGCATTGTAGGCATTGCTTTTGGCCTCGGGATCGTGGTAGGAGGTGAATAGCTGGTAGATGGCCAAGATCAGGCAGAATACGCCCAGCGAGGTGGACTTCAGCGGGAGAAAGTCCGGATTGGTACTAATGAACAGCACATAGAAAAGGAAGGGAAGCAGTGTCTTTTCGCGTATCAACACCAGGATGTAGTTGGCGCGGTGAAGCAGGAAAGCCCCACCGAACATCAGCAGCATACCGATCCCGTAGGTGAAAGCCTTGCCGGGCAGCACCTGGCAGATGGCATTCCATAACGGTGTGGCAGTCACTTCCCCATATACCGGATAACCGACCGAATTCAGATAACTGGCGATCCAGCAGCCGATACATGCCAACAGCACCACAACAAATGTCGTGGTGCCGGATAAGTTATGTCTGCGGGAGTAACTGTATGTACTGTTCATTTTGCTTCCTGTCTGAACCTTTTACAAGTCGAAGCCGATGTCGCTCCGGAAATACTTCTTGTCGAATAGGATCTTCTTTGCTCCGGCGAATGATTTGGCCAGGGCTTCTTCCTTGTCGGCTCCGTAAGAGCTGACGGCGATGACGCGTCCGCCGTTGGTCAGGATACGGCCGCTGGCGGAGATGGTGCCGGCGTGGAAGAGTATATTGTCGGATGTGATGTCGTCGAGTCCGTAGATGATCTTCTCTTTCTCATACGCTTCGGGATAACCACCGCTTACGAGCATGACCGTAACGGCTGCACGCGGGTCGATCGTCAGGGTGCGCTCAGCGAGATCGCCTGCGGCTACACCTTCCAGCAGGTCTACCAGGTCGCTCTGGATACGGAGCATCACTACTTCCGTCTCCGGGTCGCCCATACGGCAGTTGTATTCGATCACCTTCGGGTCGTTCTCGTTGATCAGGCCGAGGAAGATGAAACCTTTATAGTCGATGCCTTCCGCTTTCAGTCCTTCGATGGTCGGGCGGATGATCTGCGCTTCCACCTTCGCCATATAAGCGTCGTTGGCAAAAGGAACGGGAGAAACGGCTCCCATACCGCCGGTGTTCAGGCCGGTGTTACCTTCGCCGATGCGTTTATAATCTTTGGCTACGGGGAGCACTTTGTAGTTCGTCCCGTCGGTCATGACGAATACGGAGCATTCGATGCCTGTCAGGAATTCTTCGATAACGACTGTCTTGCTGGCATCGCCGAACATACCGTTCAGCATGTCGCCCAGTTCCTTTTTCGCTTCTTCCAGCGTTTCGAGGATCAGTACGCCTTTACCGGCAGCCAGTCCGTCGGCTTTCAGCACGTAAGGAGCTTGCAGCGACTCGAGGAAGGCATATCCTTCTTCCAGATTTTCAGCGGTGATACTCTTATAGCGGGCAGTCGGTATGTTGTGACGCATCATGAAAGCCTTGGCGAAATCCTTGCTTCCTTCCAGTTGTGCACCGGCTTTAGAGGGGCCGATCACCGGGATACCGGCCAGTGCTGCGTCATTCTTGAAGAAGTCGTAAACTCCTTTTACCAGCGGGTCCTCGGGGCCGACAACGACCATGTTCACGTTGTTAGCCAGAACAAAGTCTTTAATGGCCTGGAAATCGTCTGCTTTGATATGTACATTGGTTCCCACCTGTGCAGTACCTGCGTTACCGGGGGCAATGAATAACTTGTCCACTTTCGGACTTTGAGCGATCTTCCAGGCTATTGCGTGTTCGCGGCCGCCGGAGCCTAATAGTAATATGTTCATATCTTAATCAATTATTATCGGTTATTTTAAATAGTCGTCGAAGTACCTCGTAATCTTCTCGTACAGATGCGGACGGTCTTTGCCGGTCACGTTATGCGGGTGACGGGGGTAGACGAAATAGTCGGGATAGGTGTCTGCATCCACGCAGGCTTTCAGGAAGCCCAGGCTGTGCTGCCAGACCACTACCGGGTCGATGTCGCCGTGTATCATGAGCAGGTGGCCTTTCAGGTTGCCGGCCTTCAGCTTGAGGTTGGCATTCTTATATCCTTCGGGATTATCTTGCGGACGGTCCATATACCGTTCGCCGTACATGATCTCGTAGTTGCTCCAGTCGATCACCGGG
>OGJY01000681.1_pt1 | contig 46235 bp, 30 predicted proteins | sample 1572231 | NCBI WGS metagenome assembly OGJY01 (sample SAMEA2582121, study PRJEB24529) | metagenome | biome: Human gut stool | place: China | collected 2011
ACAGAAAAAAATAAGAGAAAAGCTCACGTAAAGTAAAACTGTTCTCTTAATTTATTAGAAAGAGGGACATTTACTGAATATCCCTTACTAAGCTATTCTTTTTTTCTGATTGATTATTTGATTTCAGAAGAAGGATTCTCTTTAAGCCTTTTTATAAAATCTGTCGGTAGCATACCAAATTGTTTCTGGAAACATTTGGCAAAATAAGAAGAAGAGCTAAAGCCAACAAGAAATCCTATTTCTGTAATTCTGTATCCGCCTTCTATCATCATTTTACAAGCTTTTTTTAAGCGTGTAATTTTGATGAAGTCATTGGGAGTCATTCCTATAACTCCTTTGATTTTTTTAAATACTGAGGTACGACTCATACCTAGTTCATGTGCTAGTGTATTAACGGAAAATTCCGTATCTTCAATATTGTTTAATATAATTTCAGTACATTTATTCATAAATTCTTCATCCAATTTATTATGAATCGTGGAATGCAGATCGGATAATGGAGCCAAAGCATACATTTTTTGTTGTTTTTCCCTCTTTTTAAGTAAACTGCGTAGTTGTGCCTTCAAATAAAAGGGAGAAAATGGTTTCTCTATATAAGCATCGCTGCCGGATTCCAGCCCTTTTATTTTACTTTCTGTATCGGCCTTTGCGGTGAGAAGGACGACAGGAATATGAGAAATATTGATGTCGGTTTTGACTTTGTTGCATAATTCGAATCCACTCATTTCCTCCATCATCACATCACTGATAATAATATCTATGTTGTTTTTTTCGAGAATTTGCAAAGCTTCATTGCCGCTTGATGCAGAAATTACAAAGTATTCTTCGGACAGTATTTTAGACAAAAAGTCGAGAATCTCGGGATTGTCGTCTACTACTATTATAGTATATTGCTTTTTTATTAGTTTGTCTTGTAAAATTGTTTCCGAATCTCCCTCTGCAACATTAGTTTCTACAGTAATTGTGTCTTCCATTCGTTTTGTGGTTTGTTGCGAGGGATTAATAGCAGTTTGTTTCGGAAAGTAAACAGAAATGGAAACTCCGCTTCTGCCATCTTCTCTGTCTTTTACTTCAATTCTGCCATTCATCAGTTGGATCAAGGAACGTGTCATGTGTAGTCCTATTCCAATTCCCAATTTATTTAACTCATTGTTATCTTTGACCTGATAGAACGCATTGAATATTTTTTTCTTTTCTTGATCAGTGATACCGATTCCATCATCTGTTACAGTTATTATTATCTCTGAATTATTTTCTATTGCAGTAATATTAATTATACTTTTGGCATATTTTAAGGCGTTACTTAACAGGTTGCTGATAATTTTTGTGAAGGCTTCTTCATCTGTGACAATAGTCATACTTTCCGGAATGGATGAAATGTCGATATTTATTTTCTTTTGTCTTATGGATAATTCGAAGATATTGGTGATTTTTGTTACTGTTCCTTTCACTAGGTAAGAATCATAAGAAAATTTATAGGAGCCGGAATCTACTTTTCGGAAATCAAGTAGTTGAGTGACGAGTGCGTACAAACGTTTATAGTTTTGCTCAATAATGCTTAGATATTCTCCGTATGTATTATTAATGCTTGTGGTTTTCATTAAATATTCTAATGGACCAATGATAAGGCTCAGCGGAGTTCTTATCTCGTGGGCTATATTGGTGAAAAAGTCAATTTTAGCATTGTATAATTCTTTTTCTTTTTCGTCATTTAATCTTTTGATGTGCGCTTTTTGGCGTTTTTTTGCACGTTTGATGTAATACCATATGGTAAATAATATTATAATTAATAGTACGATTGTATAAATAAAGTAGGCCAGTGGTGATTGAAGAAATGAGGGCATGACTTTGATTTTTAATTGTATTTCGTTGCTACTCCATAATTTGTCACTATTGGTACCTTTAATTCTCAATACATATTCGCCGGTAGGAAGATTGGAGTAAGAAAGGTGGTTGTTGCTTCCTTTTGTAGACTGCCATTCACTGTCCAGACCTTCTAACATATATTTATAGTTGTTTTCTTTGGGTGCAATATAGCTGAGAGCGGCAAAATCGAATCCTATCATGGATTGATCGTGTTTTAAAATAATTTCATTTGTATATGTGATTGAATGTTGGATAGCTGAATTTGATAAATTAGTTTGTACTTCCTTCCCGAAAATGGTCATGTTGGTGAGAACGACAGGTGGATTATAATTATTTTCTCTCAAATCTTGAGGGGAAAAATAGCAAAAACCGTCTGTTGAACCTAGAAATAGTCTTCCGTCAGAAGATTCAACGCCGGAACGAGGGGTGAACTGTTCATTATAGAGTCCGTTGGATTTAGAATAAATTTTCATATGTTCTGTGTCAGGATTATATGCAACAAGCCCTTTGTTGGTACTAATCCATAGTAAATTTCCTTTGGGAATAATTGAAGAAATGATTTTATTGGGCAGTTCCAGATGGTCATAACGAGTAAAATCGTTCGTTTCTTCATTATATCTACAGATTCCTTGTCCGTATGTTCCTATCCACAGGCGTTTTTTACTGTCAATAGTTAAGGCTGTGATAACATTTTTGTTCAATGATTTTGGATCACCTGAATGTTGGTATAACTTTGTCTGTCTGGACTTTAGATTGTATGAGTAGAGCCCACTGATGTTTGTTCCAATCCAAATCTTCCCATGATAATCTTCAATAATAGCGGATATTCTGCCAATAACAGAATTGATTCTGGTAAAGTTTCTTTGGTCAGGGTTATAAGTACAGACACCGTTGGAAGTACCTACATAAATGCATCCATTACTAGCTTTATATAAGACGAAGACGCGGGAGGAAGGGATGGAAGTTGAATCTTTTGGATTGTGCAGGTGAGTATCTTTTCTCCCAGTTTTTAGATCAAATATTTCTAGTCCTCTTCCGTAAGTGGCAGCATATAATTTATCGCCATCTACCAATAAATCGTGTATGCAGTAGTAGGTACTCCCTATGCTTTCTGCATCCTTAAATGGCGTGATTTCGTGTGTTTTGGCATTAAACTGGAAAATTCCATTGTCGTCAGTTCCTATCCAATATTTATCATCTTTATCTTCCCTTATAACATTAACCACTTTTCCGGCCTGCATGATAGGGGAAGATAAACAGCTGTGGTATTTAAAGTTGTTTTGGAAAGCGGAATAAAATTTGATTCCATCGAAATAGGAACCTAACCAGAGGCTTTCTTCTTTATCTATATAAATGGAATAAATAAACTTATTTGTACCTGTTCTTATTTTTAGATTAGGATTATCGGATTGTATGATTTCGCCTTTGTCTGCTTTGAAGATTCCAATACCATTATCAGATGAAATGAATAGCTCTCCCGGTCTGTATTCTTTGATGTCATGAATATGGTATAACAGATTGTTTGGACCTTTATCCTGATAGTTGATAAAGGTTTTGGTTGAGACATTGAATAAGTCAAGCCCATTTTGAAAAGTTCCTATCCACAAATTGCCGTATGAATCTTCGAATATCTTTTGGATGGAATTATCAGAAAGGCTATTGGGGAGACTATTTTTCGTATAGGTGACAAATGTGTTTTTGTGTTTGTCAAAACAGCATAATCCTTCTGAATAAGTTCCTATCCATATATTTTGCTTACAGTCTTGTTGTAGTGTCATTAGAATGTCTTGTGAGATACAGTTTGTTTCTCCCGGAATATTACGATATACTTTGAGACGTGCCTCGCCATAAGGAGAATAGCGATAGAGTCCTTTTCCATTTGTCGCAATCCAAACTTCTCCATCGCTATCTTCTATCATGTCAGTGACGTAGGTTTGAATCATTTCTCCATTTTCAGTTTTTATATTGAAAGGTTTGAATGTATCTGTTTGAGAATCATAAATAACAATTCCGCTATCCAGACCTATCCACATTTTACCTCTACTGTCAATAAATATCTTCTTAACGCTATTGCTGGTGTTGGCGTTAACATGTTCCGATAAATAGTAACTCTTAAATTGGATTCCGTCAAATCTGCTTAGTCCGTCATCGGTTCCGAACCACATGAAACCGCATGAGTCTTGCAGGATACTGTATACTCTGTTAGCTGCCAGCCCATCATCCATCGTGTATGAGGTGGAGAAAATGCGTTGCGCGTTCACGACGAATGTGTGTATGCACAATAACTGTATGGCTATTAAAAAAAAGAGTTTTTTCATGTGGACTTATTTTTATCGCATTGTTTTCAGTTAGCTCAGGACAATATTAGAAAGAATTAGTAGCAAAAACAAATGATAGCTGATTTTTTTGGGGATGGAATAAAGTTTTTGAAAAGGAACAAAAAAATCGTTCAAATCTTGGGTAATTTTAGGTAAAAATAGATATTGGAATAATTGGGAAATCCTAAAGAGTATGCGTCTTTATAATATTATTGCTTTTTTGTACGCAAATCTTCTGCGCGTATTATTCGTAAGCCTATCTTTGAAGGATGAATATTATTTTTCGTAATCAAATTATAATTCCACCTATGTTTTAATTTAAATACTAATATCTAATGAATGACATTTTATTACAATGGTTTGGCTTTGTTTCCATGCCTCGTTTCTTTCTACAAAAGAACGTTTTATCAATTGTATTTTTTATTCTATTCGCATCTTGTTCATTTAGTAAAGAGGATCGAACTATCTCTGTTATTCCTGCACCTATGGAGTATGAATTACAAAAAGGATATTTTTCGATAGACTCGCTGGCACTATTCTCTGATGTCTTTTCTCCTAAAGTTAAATACGTGATTGATGAAAAGCTGGCTGAACTAGGAGAAGAAGGATATATCTTAGATGTAACTTCCGGTGGTATTTCATTGAAAGCGTATTCGAGGACTGGACTATTTTATGGTAAAATGACTTTGCGTCAGTTGTATGCCGATAATAAAGTACCTTGCGTCAGGATAAAAGATAAGCCTCGTTTTAGTTATAGAGGAATAATGGTTGATGTTTCCAGGCATTTTTTCTCAAAAGAAGAAATAAAGGAAATGATAAACTGGATGTCGGTATATAAGTTGAATCGGTTCCATTGGCATTTGACAGATGATGGAGGATGGCGTTTTGAGGTAGAGGATTATCCTGAATTGACGAAAAAAACAGCTTTCCGGTCTCATCACTTGTGGAGAGAGTGGTGGAAGAATGGTGGCAAATTTACATCTGCTGATGAACAGGGAGCAGCCGGTGGATATTATACGAAAGAAGATATAAAAGAGATTATAAAATATGCTGCGGATAGACATATAACAATAATTCCCGAAATAGAGTTTCCAGGACATTCCCGAGAAGTTTTTGCGGCATATCCGGAACTGTGTTGTGCAGAGAAACCTTATTCCGGAGGGACATTTTGCGTAGGTAATGACAAGACCTATGCTTTTATGAATAGTGTGTTGAATACAGTGATGGATCTGTTTCCTTCTGAAATGGTACATATAGGAGGGGACGAGACTAATACTGCAGCCTGGGAGAAATGTCCTAAATGCCGGAGACTGATGACTAAAGAGAATATGAAAGATATTCATGAACTTCATAATTATATTATTAGTGAAGCCGAAAAGATTCTAAAGTCCCGAGGACGCCGTATGATTGGATGGGATGAAATAGCTAATGAAAAACGGGATAAAAGTTCAGTCATAATGTCATGGAGGGGCGAAAAGGCCGGAATGGATGCTGCCAAGAAAGGATATGATGTCATTTTAACTCCCCTGCATTATCTGTATTTGGATTATTTTCAGGCTTCTCCTGATAAGGAACCTCTTGCACATGACGGCTATACACCCATAGAGAAGGTATATACATATAGACCGATTCCTGATACGTTGAATAATGAAGCGCATTCTCATATTTTGGGTGTTCAAGGAAATATCTGGACTGAATGGATTCCGAATATGAAGCATTGGGAATATATGGCTTTTCCACGTACTTTGGCAGTGGCTGAAGTAGCATGGAGTCCAGAAGAGAAACGTACCTGGAAAAGTTTCAGGAGTCGTTTAGGTTCTCATATCGCCAAACTTCAGGATGCAGGCGTGAATACGTATAAATTATCTTCTGATATTGAATCTGTGATGAATGTGGATACGGTGCGGAAAAAACTGGAAATATCATTGAAATGTGAGCGAGAGGATGTGGAAATACGATATACGGATAATGGTTTGTGTCCGACCCGTAAAAGTGCATTGTACAGTCGGCCATTGGTGGTGAAAGATTCATTATGTGTGAAAGCTGCGGCATTTAAAAAAGGAAATAGGCAGGGTGACGTATTTACCCGATATTTTTATTACCACAAAGGCATCGGAAAGAAAGTACAATCTTCCATGCGAAATAATTCAGGCAAAATTCTCGCTGATGGCTATACCGGAGGAAAAACATATTTGGGCGGTAGTTGGGTGAATTTTCACGGAGATCAGGAGTTCATCATGGACTTGGGTGAAGAACAGGAGGTTCGTGCTGTTTCCACCCGTTGGATGCAGTTGAGGGCAGGAGCACGGCGACATCTACCCCAACAGGTGGAAATCCTCTTCTCCAATGATGGGGAGAATTACATGTCTGGAGGGATTGCTCGAAAGAAAAACTTGAAAGATATTCCGGCATTACAGTATCAGGATTATATTTTTAACGGTCATTGGAATGCCAGGTATATAAAAATGAAAGTAAAAGCGGGAGATGGAGGTATGTCAGTAGATGAGATTGTTGTTTTATGATTCTTGATTATGAAGAAATTTATGTCATGTAATTAAATCCTCTTCGTATTTATTTGCATGACAACCTCCTTATTTGCGTGGTTGGAAATCATTAGTAATTTTTTATAGGTAAAATCATTCTTTTGAGGATTAATTGTTGGCGAATCGCTGCAGAAAGAAGTACATATAGTGCGTTTGAATGTATTATACTTCCTTTTTGCACGATTCGCTTCCATTTGTATGGAATAAAGTATCATCTAAAACTTAGACCTGTGTTGCATAACAGTAAAATCGTCTACGATTGGGATAAAATTGGTAAGGATGCATTGTTTTCCCTTTAAATTTAGCCCTGTTTTACGATATTATCCTTTATTTGTACGCGATTTTTGTTGTTGTAATCTAATGGTCACTAAATTTGCTATCGAAACCTTTATAAATGTAGTTGCGCAACGACAAAAACGGGTTCTTTAAAAGTTAATTTTAATCATTAATATTATGAATGTAGAAACAGTTATCGAAAAACAAGCCGGCTTTTTACATAGGCCTCGGCAATCAAGTAAATTCTTTGCCTTCTTGGTACTATCTATCTTTCTCTTTTGTGTAACAGCGAATGCGCAAAGTGTACAAAAAATATCATTGACAGGTACCGTAATTGATCAGGCTGGTGAATCTATTATAGGTGCCAACGTGATAGAAAAAGGTACATCCAACGGAACCATTACTGATATAGATGGGAAGTTTACACTAGAAGTTAGCGAAAAAAGTATCATCCAAGTGTCGTTCATTGGATATACTTCACGTGAAGTGGCTGTAGGTAAGCAAACAAACATTACTATCAAGTTACAAGAAGACTCACAAACTTTGAGTGAAGTGGTAGTAGTAGGATTTGGTACCCAGAAAAAGGTTAATTTAACTGGGGCTGTTGATGTGATTGATAATAAGCAGCTTCAAGAACGGCCGGTAGCAAATGCTGTGCAGGCGTTGCAAGGTATCGTACCAGGTTTGCAGATTTCTCAGGAAAGTGGTAGCATCGGATCTAACCCTAGTATAAACATTCGTGGGACAGCGACTATTGGCGAAGGAACTTCGGGTAGCCCGTTGATTTTGGTAGATGGCATGGAAGCTGATTTAAATTCTATTAATCCGCAAGATATTGAAAATATTTCGGTATTAAAAGATGCGGCAGCTTCTTCTATCTATGGTTCGCGTGCGCCTTTTGGTGTTATCTTGGTTACTACAAAGAGTGGCAGAGATGGTAAGATTTCCATCAATTACAATAATAATTTCCGTTTCAATACTCCAGTGCGTATGAATCACATGATGAATTCTGTAGATTATGCCACGTGGGTTAATGATTCACAAATTAATAGCGGAAAAAATAAATATTTCGGAAGAAAAGAAGATGGCGACTCCAATGACCGCTTTAATCAAATATTAGACTATTATTATGCTAATCCCTATAGTCCGGGTGTCAGAATTAAGGATGATGGAACTTTTGTATATGCACATCCCAGTTATAACGCCAGTGGTCAATGGAATGGTGGCTTTTCTAATGGTGTGGATGATGTAGATTGGTATGACATGGTGTATAATGACTGGTCTTTCTCTCAGGAACATAATTTTAGCGCAAGTGGAGGTAGTAAGAAATTTAACTATTATGCTTCCGGCAGCTTCTTTGATCAAAATGGATTCATGAAACTAGGCGATGAAGACCTGCAGCGCTATACTGCAACTGCGAAAATTAATTCCGAATTGACTAAATGGTTGAAATTCCGCTATACGATGCGTTTTACACGTGAAGATTATAAACGTCCGACGGCCTTAACTGACTTTTTTTATGAAAGTCTTGCATACAAAGGATGGCCCATGCTTCCAGCCTACGACCGTAATGGGAATCCTTTCTATAGCGACAATACCTCCCCATGGGCTTTGGAATACGGTGGTACAGACCGTAAACAAACAGATAATACATACCAACAGTTAGGCTTTACCATCGAGCCTATAAAGAATTGGTTGACAAATGTAGATTTTAATTATCGAATAAAATCGGCTAATAGACACTGGGACAAACAGCCCTATATTAACTATGATATAGATGGTGCTCCATATTTTCGTAGTGCTACATCGTACGTTCATGAAGATTTTCTGAAAGAAAATTATTATAACTTCAATGTCCGCACGGAATACTCCTTCTCCTTAGCAGAGATACATAATTTCCATATCATGGGCGGTATGCAGATTGAGGATTTGAAACAGACTAAGTTTGGCTTACAACGTAACGGAATTATGATTTCTACAAAACCGGAAGTTGATATTACTTCAGGGTTGGAGAATGGTGAAGCTGTACCTCCATCAGTGAATGGTGGACGTAATGAATGGGCTACGGTGGGTGTTTTTGGACGTTTGAATTATGATTACAAAGGTAAGTATCTTTTTGAAGCCAATGTACGTGGTGACGGTTCTTCACGTTTCCGCAAAGGTAATCAGTGGAAAGTTTTTCCTTCTGTTTCTTTAGGGTGGAATATCTCCCATGAAGATTTCTTCGAAAGCGTTCGCAGTATAATGAATACTTTCAAGCTCCGCTTGTCTTATGGATCGTTAGGTAATCAGAATACGGACAACTGGTATTATACTTTCCAAACTCTTTCTGCATCTCCATCAAGTGGTAGTTGGTTGCAAAATGGGGCAAAGCCCAATAACGCTTCTGCACCAGGTCTTGTCTCAGAATCTCTTACTTGGGAAACTATCGAAACCTATAATATAGGCGTGGACTGGGGATTCTTTAATAATCGTTTGACAGGATCTTTCAACTGGTATATCCGCAATACAAAAGATATGGTAGGAAAGGCTCCGGCTTTACCCGACATTTTAGGGACTACTGTTCCCAGTACTAATAATACAGACTTACGTACGCATGGTTGGGAGTTGAATATCGGCTGGAAAGATCAATTGAAAAATGGATTATCTTATGGAGCAAATTTTATGCTTTACGATTCACGTACTAAAATTACACGCTATCCTAACAATCCTTCAAATTCCATAGATACTTATATTGAAGGAAGATATATAAATGATATTTGGGGATATGAGACTATTGGCATTGCAAAAACAAACGAAGAAATGGAAAACCACTTAGCTTCTTTGCCTAACGGCGGACAAGATGCATTAGGCTCCAATTGGACGGCTGGAGACATTATGTATAAAGATTTGAACGGAGATGGAAAAATATCCGGCGGTTCTGAGACTGTAGATGATCCGGGCGATCGTAAAGTGATAGGTAACAGTACGCCGCGTTTTCAGTTTGGTTTAGACTTGAATGCCGCTTGGAAAGGGTTCGATATCCGTCTGTTTTTCCAAGGAATCATGAAACGGGATTACTGGCAAGGTAGTGGTTATTTGTTCGGTGTGACTAGTAGTGATATGTGGGTAGCTTGTGGTTTGGATAATATCAATGACTATTTCCGTGATGAAACCACTTGGTCTGTACAAGAGGGATATCGTGATGTTAATTTAAATTCTTATTTGCCTCGTCCTGTATACAATGACAAGAATATTCGAAAGCAGAGTCGTTATTTGCAAAATGCTGCCTATATTCGATTAAAGAATTTGTCTGTAGGCTATACATTACCAGCTCACCTGACAACAAAATGGGGTATTCAAAAAGCTCGTATTTATTTTTCTGGAGAAAATCTTTGGACTGGTACAGGCTTAGCCGAGCAATTTGATCCAGAAACGATTGGGACAAACAAGGGAAATGCATATCCCTTGTCAAAAACACTATCTTGTGGCTTGAGTTTAACATTTTAAATAGGAATAACAATGAAATCGAATATAAAAACAATATTTACATTAGCGTTATGTGGCGTTATGTTGTTATCATGTGAAGATCTGCTGGACCAACAGCCACCTTCATATATCGTACCAGAAGATTATTATAAAGCGGAAGACCAGGTCGAAGCTTGTGTCAATCAATTTTATGTCGATGTTTTACCTTCCCATAGCGGAAACTACGGCATTTACGGACAAGATGGAGGAACAGACAATCAAGCTTCTCCAAGTGCAGACAACAAATATGCAGTAGGCCAATGGAAGGTCGGTATGAATAATGGTGAATGGGCATGGGGAACTATCCGTAATATTAATTATCAACTGAATACAATTCTAAACAGGTATGAGCGAAATGAAATCTCCGGTACGGATAAAAACATTCGTCATTATATTGGCGAAATGTATTTTTTACGCGCTTATAGATATTTCGGACTATTGCAGAAGTGGGGGGATTTACCTATTCTTACAGAGGCTCTTCCTGATAATGAAGCTGTTTTGGTTGCAGCAAGCAAGCGGATGCCGCGTAATGAAGTAGCTCGATTTATTCTAAAGGACTTAGAAACAGCCTTAGATTATATGAGTGAAAATTTCGAGAAACGACATACTAGAATCTCACCGGATGTTGCTCGATTAGTTAAGTCCCGCGTGGCATTATTTGAAGCTTCTTGGCTGAAAAATTTTAAAGATACTCCATTCATTCCTAATGGAGATGGATGGCCTGGTAAATCTAAAGATTATAATGCTGATTATCAGTATCCTTCGGGAAATATTGATAGAGAAATAGATTATTTTCTAAACGTTGCTATTGAAGCTTCGGAAAGTGTTGCAGAAAAATATAAAGACCAATTGATGCAAAATACAGGGATTATTCCGCAGAGTGAAACAGACCCAATAAATCCTTATTTTGCCATGTTTGGAACCATTGATATGTCAAGTTACCCCGAAATCCTTTTGTGGAGAGAATATAGTGACGCTTTAGGTATTAGAAATAATGTAGAAGTGTGTATACAACGCGGTAACTATGGAATAGGAGTAACCCGTAGTTTGATGGAAAGTTTTCTAATGGCTGATGGGAAACCTGTTTATGCTCAGCATGACGGGTATGCCTATGACGATAATTCTCTTACTAAAGTACGTCAGAATCGCGATCCACGTATTACTGTATTTTTGAAAGAGCCGGGACAGGTCAATACCTTTAAGAATATGGATAGTCCTGCTACAATGTACATACCAGTTGAACCTAATCCTGATATTACAAACGGTGCGCTCGATCGTGTTTATAAAACTGGCTACACGTTACGCAAGGGAGGTACGTTCGATCGCGCATTGTGTGAAAACTCAAGAAGCTACAACGCCGCACCTTGTTTCCGTGCCACTGAAGCTTTATTGAACTATATGGAGGCACAATATGTGTTAACCGGTAACCTCAATTCTGGTAAAATACTTGAGTATTGGAAGATTGTCCGAGAGAAAGCTGGCTTTACAGGTAAGGCAATCGACCCGAATACTACCATTAATGCTACTGTAATGGCAAATGAAAAGTTGGATTGGGGAGCTTATACCGCAGGTGTTTTGCTATCGGATCCTGTACTTTATAATATTCGTCGTGAACGTCGTTGCGAACTGATGGCAGAAGGTCTACGCTGGATGGATTTGATTCGTTGGCGTTCTTTAGATCAACTGATTACTGAAAATTATCATGTGGAAGGTTTTCACCTGTGGAACTCGGACATGACCAGTTGGTACGATTTCACTCCTGATAGTTATAATGGAAGCGGTAGCGCTGTAGTTTCTAGTCCTGAATTAAGTGAATATTTACGACCCTACGAGCTGAATATGACTTCGGGAAATTTATTTCGTGATGGCTTTACTTGGTCGATGGCGCACTATCTTCAGCCGCTGCCTATCAAACAGTTTCAACTGACAGCCAGTGATCATGTTTCGGTAGAATTGTCTCCGTTGTATCAGAATCCTTATTGGCCGACAATGGCAGATATGCCGGCAGAGCAATAAAAATCTTCGGGTTCACAGAAAGGATTGTTTGGGTTAGGATAATATCTTCATTATTCAAAAGAAAGAATTATCCTAACCTTTAAATGCATGTGAATCATAAGCTGGGAACTTAATATTATTAGAGATAATTATTATTCCGCGTTTTCGATTACTTTTTTATTCAATATTATATTTATATGAAAAGAATACTTGTTTTTTTGACAACAATTTTTTTGATAAATTTTTTGTCTGTATATGCTTCTGAATTCGAATTGATAGGAAAACATCGTATCATTTTTGATAAGGAAGAACAAGAAGTCGTAACTACGGCTATTGATATATTCACTTCAGATCTTATAAAAGTGGCAGATAAAGATATACCTGAATCAGGTACAGAAATCATCATAGGAACCATAGGTAATAGTCCATCGATTGATCGGCTAATAAGCAAGCGGAAGATTTCTGTTAAGGAAATTGCTAATAAGTGGGAGGCTTTTAAAATAATATGTTTGAATGACAAACAGCTTGTCGTTGTGGGTAGCACCCCCCGGGGCACTGCATACGGTGTTCTGGAACTGTCACGTAGGATAGGTGTCTCTCCATGGGAATGGTGGGCTGATGTTACTCCAAAGCCTCAATCATCTGTGAAAATAAAGAAAGGAGTGGTTACAATACAAAGCCCGTCAGTAGAATATCGTGGAATATTTCTCAATGATGAGGACTGGGGATTGGTGCCTTGGAGTTGTAGTACGTTTGAGCCCAGTTCAATACCTAATCATTTAGGACCTAAGACCTATTCTAAGATATTTGAATTGTTGTTGCGTTTGCGAGCTAATACGATATGGCCTGCGATGCATGAGAATACAACGCCTTTTTATACTATCAAAGGAAATAAAGAGGCTGCGCAAAAATATGGTATAGTAGTGGGGACTTCCCATTGTGAACCTATGATGAGGAACAATGCCGGTGAATGGTATAAGGCCAAATTGGGGAGATATAATTTTAAAACTAACCGGGAAAATGTAATTAACTATTGGACGGAACGACTGAAAGAAGTTGCCGGTACGGAGACATTTATGACTGTAGGCATGCGAGGTGTTCATGATGGAAGAATGGAAGGAGTGAATACCACAACAGAGTATAGGAATGCACTTCATGAAGTGTTTGACGTACAGAAAGAGCTGCTGGCAAAATATATCAATCCTGATGTAGAGAAAATACCACAAACAATGGTTCTCTACAAAGAAGTATTGAATGTGTATAAGGATAGTCTGAATGTGCCCGACTATGTGACTTTGATGTGGACCGACGATAACAATGGTTATATTACCAATTTGAGTAATGCCGAAGAGCAGAAAAGAAAAGGAGGGGCAGGGGTTTATTATCATGTCTCATATTGGGGATCCCCTCACGATTACCTTTGGTTATGTTCTACTCCCCCGGCACTTGTTTATCTGCAAATGCGTCGTGCATGGGAGCATAATGCACGTAAACTTTGGATTTTGAATGTTGGTGATATTAAACCTGCTGAATATGATACGGAGCTTTTTATGGATATGGCTTGGGATATTGATGCCATTGATTATACAAATCTGGGAAATCATCTGGAAAATTGGGCTGCCCGTGAATTTGGTAAGGAGAATGCAAAGTCAGTTGCTAATATAATGAATGAGTATTACCGTTTGGCTGCTGTGCGCCGCCCTGAACACATGGGTTTTAATCGGGTGGAAATTAGTGGTTATCCCAGAGGAGGACTTATGCCGGTGGGAAAACCTGATTTTACCGAGGAAGAAGCACGAGAAAGACTTGATGACTATGAGAAAATAGAGAAAGCTGCTACAATGCTTGCTGCTTCTATTTCGTCAGACCGGGCTGATGCTTATTATCAGCTAGTGGAATATCCGGTCAGGGCAGCTTCACAAATGAATAAGAAATTGTTGCTTGCTGGTCAGCCGGCATTGAATGCGTATAATGAGATCGTTAAATTAACAGAACGCTATAATAAAAAGATATCTAATGGAAAGTGGAATCTAATTATGGATATGAAGCCACGTCGGTTGCCAGTGTTTGAGTCCCCAGTTTATACGCATGTGAATACAAAGATTTGTCATCCTAATCCAAAGAGCAAATATGTTATCAAAGGGAATGAGTTTGTCAAACAGACTGGCTTTAATCGAGTAATCAAAGGTTTGGGACATAGTTATCAGGCTACTGAAATAGGTAAAGATTCCTCATTGGAGTATAAATTAAAGGTAAACGAAGAGGGGGAATATGAAATACAGTTGGGTTTTCTGCCTATGCAACCGGCTACAGGGGGGGATTTGCGTGTACAAGTTACTATAGATGGTAAAGATATGGGGATTCACTCTATATGGGAAAAGCCTTTTACAGATCCTTGGCGTGTAAATGTTGCACGTCATCAGGCAATCGTTACTTTGAAGCAACCATTGGATAATATGAAGGAACACACTCTTGTTGTAAAGGCATTAGATGATGATATTATTATTGATTGTATAAAAGTGATAAGCAAGTAATATAAATAAGCTAATATTCAGATGTGTAAAAAGAAAAATCTTATTCTGTCTTTTTTAGGATTAATGCTTGTCCTAAATATGCAAATATTGCAAGCTAAATCAGTAAGTAAAGTCGTATTTGTTCCGGAAAGAGATATAAAGAAACATGGCTTAAATGTTTCCGATGGAAGATTTGGATATGATTATAAGGCCGAATCCGAAAATTTGGTTCTCTTTTGGGAGAAGTCTTTGGGTAAAGACCCTGCGATAAATATGGATGAGGGTAAACGCTTTTATCCGGATGAAATATTGACTGAGGGAGAGCGGTATTATAAATATTTTGTTGACAAGATGAAATTTGTACAGAAGGGTAAATCATATACTGATAAGTATAAAATGATTATATGGATGTACGACGACGACGAGAGAACTGTCTATGGTGGTGCCCATGATAAAGTGGGAATGTGCTGGTTTCGTCCGTGCAGGATAAATAGCTATCCTTATTGTGCACTTGCTCACGAGTTAGGTCATGCTTTTCAATATATATCCGATGACGACAGTGGAAGAGGGTTTCCAGGGACAACACTTTATGAGTATACGTCTCAATGGATGCTTTGGCAGGTGCATCCCGATTGGGTAACTCTTGAAAATTATCATCTGAATAATTATATGAAGCAAACGCATTATACATTATTCCATAAGGCAAATCATTATTGTGCACCACAGTTCCTGGAGTATTGGTCTTATAAACATGGACTGCCAATAATCGGTCGGTTGTGGAGGGAAGCGTTGAAAGATGAAGATGCGGCATTTACTTATATGCGAATCACAAAAACTTCTCAAGAGCAGTTTAATGAAGAAATTTATGATGCGGCAAGCCGTTTTGTAACTTGGGACCTTCCCCGCATCAAGTCTGTTTGCAGTTCTTATGCCAATCAGCATCAATGTAAGTTGGTGAAAGCCGATGCCGGTTGGTATCAGATAGTAAAGGAGAAATGTCCGCAAAGTTATGGGTATAACGCTGTCAGATTGAAAGTTCCACGGAGTGGAACAGAAGTGAAGTTGACTTTTGAGGGTATTGTAGGCGACAAAGACTTCTATACGGAGGCAAAAGAGAATGCTGGATGGAGATATGGCTTTGTGGCAGTGAAGCAGGATGGTAAAAGGGTGTATGGCAAGATGAACAAAGCGGTGAACGGCGTGAATCAGTCTGTGAAATTTGTTGTGCCTGATAGTACTCAATTCCTGTGGCTTGTGGTAACCGGAGCACCGGATAAACACATGGCATATCATAAAAAAATGGAGAAGGTGGCGGAATGGCCTTACAAAATAAAATTGGAAGGTACTTTTTTGCATGCTACGGCCATGTGACGTTGTTTCTCCTCCAAATAGAAATCAAAAAGAATAGAACAAAGATATGAATACAAAAAATTGTTTAATGACAGCAATGGCTATGTTGTTGTCTTCTTCTTTATTTGCTAAAGATTATTTGATTTCAACTTCCCGGACGTCTTTGCTGATTTCGGCGGAGGCTGGTGAGAAATCAAAAATACAGTATTATGGAGTGGCTATAACTCCCGAGCAAATACAACATATTTATGATGCCGGGTTAGCGTTGAATTCGGAAAGTTATCCGGCATTTGGTTTGCGGTCGTTGGGTGAAAAAGCTATTGCTATGACCCAGCCGGATGGCAATATGTCACTTGACTTGGGAGTGGAGACTGTGACTCAGCATAAGGTTGCGGATGGAGAAATTACTGAAGTAATATTGAAAGATAAGGTGTATCCTATTAAAATAAAGCAATGCTACAAGACTTATTCGGGAACGGATGTCATCGGAACTTGGACAGAAGTAATCAATGAAGGGAAGAAGCCTGTTACGCTATATCAGTTTGCTTCTGCTTACCTTCCCATGTATCGGGGGGATAACTGGTTAACCCATTTCCACGGTGCTTGGGGAGCTGAGTGTACAATGGAAGAAGAGAAACTGACTAATGGACAAAAAGTGATCACCAACAAAGACGGTTTGGTGAATACGGAAACTGATAATCCTTCTTTCATGTTGTCCTTGGACGGTAAGCCACAGGAGGAAACCGGAAGGGTTCTCGGAGGAATATTGGCTTGGGGTGGTAACTATAAACTGAAACTGAATGTTTGCAACACGGCACTAAGCATTATAGCCGGTATGAATGAAGAAAATTCTCACTATATACTGGAACCGAAAGAGGTGTTCAAAACGCCCGAATTTGCCATGACTTATAGTATGAATGGTAAAGGAGGGGTAAGCAGGACCTTTCATCGTTGGGCGCGTCAGTATAAGATGAATCAGGGGAACAGGCTTCACGATATTTTGCTGAACAGTTGGGAAGGTGTTTATTTCAAAGTCAATCAGAAGGGGATGGATGAGATGATGGCGGCTTTTTCTGCCATGGGAGGTGAATTGTTTGTCATGGATGATGGATGGTTTGGAAATAAATATCCTCGTAATGGTGGAAATAGCAGTTTGGGCGATTGGGAGGTCTGTCGTGAGAAACTACCGGAAGGAATTGAGGGATTGCTGGCTTCTGCCAGAAAACATGGTATCAAGTTTGGTATCTGGATTGAGCCGGAAATGGCGAATACCAAAAGTGAGTTGTTTGAGAAGCATCCTGACTGGATATTGAAAATTGACAACCGTCCTTTGTCTACCGGACGTGGCGGAACTCAGGTGGTGCTGGATTTGACCAACCCGAAGGTGCAGGATTTCGTTTTCGGCGTTGTGGATAATCTGATGACTAAACATCCGGAGATTGTTTATATGAAGTGGGATGACAATTGTAGTTTGTTGGATTATGGTTCTTCTTATTTACCTAAAAATAAACAATCGCATTTATATATCGAATATAACCGCTGTTTGCTGAAAGTTCTTGAACGGATCCGTAACAAATATCCGAGTTTGGTAATTCAATTGTGTGCCGGTGGCGGCGGACGTGTGAATTATGGACTGCTTCCCTACTTTGATGAGTTTTGGACCAGTGATGATACGGATGCCTTGCAGAGAATATATATGCAGTGGGGTGTTTCCTGTTTTTTCCCGGCTGTAGCCATGGCTTCACATGTAAGTGCGGATAAGAATCATCAGACAGGACGTCGTATTCCGCTAAAGTTCCGGTTTGACGTAGCAATGTCCGGAAGATTGGGTATGGAAATTCAGCCGAAGGATATGAGTGAGGCTGATAAGGCGTTTGCCAAGCGTGCCATTGAAGCTTATAAGGACGTTCGCCCTGTAGTACAGTTTGGTGACTTATACAGGTTAATGTCGCCGTATGATAATAAGGGGGTGGCTTCTCTGATGTATGTGACTCCTGAAAAAAATAAGGCTGTTTTTTATGCATATAAGATAACTCATTTTATCAATATGATTATTCCGAGGGTTTATATGAACGGTTTGGATCCTGCAAAGAACTACCGTGTGCTTGATTTGACTCCCGCCGATAAAAACAAGCCCTGTAGTTTGCACAATAAGATAATTAGTGGCAGATTGCTGATGGAAGAAGGTATTGCATTGAATTCCTTATTGAAAGGTGAGTATTCTAGTCTTGCGCTTGAGCTTCAAGAAGTAGAGAAACCATAACATTAACCCCATTATAGTATGAATCGAGTTACACGATGCCGGTTGGCAAGTTTGTTTTTATTGTCATTAATCCTTTTATGTTCACCGTGGGTGCAGGCAAAGGATTTGCGCCATACCATTGATTTGAGCGGTACATGGAACTTTATATTGGACCCTCAGAACAAAGGAATACAGGATAAGTTTTGGAATATTGATTTACCGGAAAAAGTGACTTTGCCGGGAACAACGGATACCAACCGGAAAGGAACGGAAAACACGAATAAATCGGAAACAACCAATTTATCCAGATATTATAAATACGAGGGTGCTGCATGGTATAGCAGGAATATAGAGATACCCGCCGGTTGGAAAGGGAAGCATATCGTGTTGTTCTTGGAACGTACGCGCCCCTCAACTGTATGGATTGACGGTCAAGAAGTGGGTAAGAATAATTATTTGTCTACTTCACAGGAATATGACTTGACACATTTCCTGACTCCCGGTTCACATAAACTGACCATTCGCATCGATAACGGGAAAAGTATTCCTCAACAGATTCGTTCAAGTTCTCACGCTTGTACAGAGTCTACCCAAACCAATTGGAACGGTATCATCGGGCGGATAGAGTTGCAGGCAATGAATCCGTTGTTTATAGAATCCATCCAAACTTTTCCTTCGGTGGCGGATCGTTCTGTAAAAGTGAAAATCACATTATCGAAAACATCCGGTATTGACGGAAAACAACTCTGCCTGTCGGCCTTTGCGTTTAATTCTTCCAAAAAGCATAAAGTAAAATCTACGGTATATGCTCTGAAAGAGGGGTGTAAAGAATATGAGTTTGTTTATCAATTAGGCAGTAAAGCATTGCTTTGGAGTGACCTTCAACCGGCTTTGTATCAGCTAAAGGCAGAAATCAATGACGTTGACGAACGGACTGTCCGTTTCGGACTGCGTGACTTTAGGGCTGAGCAGACGCATTTTACCATTAATGGGGTAAAGACTTTCCTTAGGGGAAAACACGATGCTTGCGTGTTCCCTCTGACCGGATATACGGCAATGGACTTGGACCAGTGGCGCCGTTATTTCAGAATCTGTAAAGAATATGGCTTGAACCACTGCCGTTTTCATTCATGGTGTCCGCCTGCCGCTTGTTTTGAAGCTGCTGACCTGGAAGGCATTTATTTGCAACCGGAGCTTCCTATTTGGGGAGGTTTCAAGAAAGAATCTGCCGAACTAATGGACTTTTTGATGAAAGATGGCGAAAATATCATGCGTGAATATAGCAATCATGCTTCCTTCGTTCTTTTTGCTTTGGGTAATGAGTTGGGAGGAGATATTAATGTGATGAAAGATTTTGTGAACCGCTTCCGTTTGATAGAACCGAGGCATCTTTATACGTATGGCTCGAATATCTTTTTGGGTTCGAGAGGACATATACCGGGAGAAGACTTTTTGGTGACCTGCCGTGTAGGTAGCGGTGAGGGGTATTCAGCACATGCCCGTGCATCTTTTTCTTTTGCCGATGCGGAAGAGGGAGGTTATTTGAATAATACCTATCCCAACTCGGTGATGAATTTTGATACTGCCTTAGAAAAATCCTCCGTTCCGGTGATAGGACATGAAACGGGGCAGTTTCAGACTTATCCGAATTATGACGAGATGAAGAAGTACACAGGTGTGTTGGCGCCCTGGAACTTTGAAATCTTTCGTAACCGGTTGCAAGAAGCGCGTATGCTCGAACAGGCTGATGATTTCTTTAAAGCATCCGGTGCATGGTCTGTGGAACTTTATCGGGCAGATATTGAGATGAACTTGCGTTCCGAACGAATGGCAGGTTTTCAATTACTCGATTTGCAGGATTATCCGGGACAAGGTTCGGCTTATGTCGGAATTTTGGATGCGTTTATGGACAGTAAAGGATTGATTGAACCGAAGAAATGGAGGGAGTTTTGTTGTGAGGTTGTTCCTTTGCTGACAACAGCCAAGTTTTGCTGGACAGGACAGGAAACCTTTGAGGGTAATGTTGAAATAGCTAACTACGGAGAACATTCGTTGGAAGGAAAAAGTGTGTCATGGGAGTTGAAAGTAGGAAAACGGTCGCTCGGTAAAGGTGAAATGCTTGTTCCTTCCGGTTTAGGATTATTAACTGCCGGTATGATTCGTCTGACATTACCGGATATCGAAAAAGCATATAAAGCGGAATTATCCTTGAAGATTGCCGGAACTTCGTATCGCAATACTTATCCTTTATGGATATATCCGGCAAAGAAACAATTAAAGACAAAGGATGTTGTCGTTGCCCGTCAATTGACAGATGAGGTGTTGAATACTCTGAAGCAAGGTGGAAAAGTTTTGCTGATGCCGTGCAAAGAGGATTGTAAGGAAGTAACAGTAGGCGGGCTCTTTCAAACTGATTATTGGAATTATCGTATGTTCAAAAGTATATGTGATCGTGTCAAGAAACCGGCATCGCCGGGTACATTAGGGATTCTGACTAATCCCGAACATGCCTTGTTCAATGACTTTCCAACAGATTTTCATACGAACTGGCAGTGGTATTCGATAATCAAGAACAGCTATCCGTTGATTTTGGATAATATGCCTGAAGAATATCGGCCTATTGTGCAGGTGATTGATAATGTTGAACGTAATCATAAACTGGGCTTGGTATTTGAGCTAAATGTGGATGGCGGTAAACTGTTAGTCTGCATGGTTGATTTGGAGGCTGCACGCAATACTCCCGAAGGGGTACAATTCTATGCTGGATTATTGGAATACATGAACTCTCAGGAATTTGAGCCTGTTACATCTATTTCGGCAGAAGCGTTTAAAAATCTGTTTGTGGCAGAAACGCAGAAAGAAGGAATTAAAGTACTGAATAATATTTCGTACGACTAAATATTTAAAAGCGAAAATCATGTAAATTCAAGCGAAGAACCAATAATTATGCTTATGGGAAAGTGAAAAAGAAAGGATATTTTACAATATTATTGCCCTTTTGTACGCTACTCGCCTTGATGCATTTACGAAACGGCTATTTTTGCGATGAAAAGCTAAAAATAAGCCCCATTCATCAAATGATAAGCCATAGAAATATAGAATAAAGAAGATAAAACAAGTTATTATAAAACCATGAAAACCATGAAAAAATTGATAATCTATGTATATATGATGATTTTTACGCTGAGTAGTATCGCGCAGAATCAAGCTGACGAGAGTAAAATGAACCGTTTCGTGTCCGGCTTGATGAAGAAGATGACACTCGAAGAAAAAGTGGGACAGCTAAATCAATATGCTGGTGGCTTTGCCACAGGACCCAATAATACCCGCGTTAGTAGGACGGAAGATATAAGTAAAGGATTAGTAGGTTCTTTATTGAATGTGTCGGGTGCTGCCAATACACGTAAATACCAGGAGGCTGCAATGAAATCACGCCTGCGGATTCCTCTGATTTTTGGGTTGGATGTTATCCACGGTTTCCGTACAGGCTTTCCTCTGCCTTTGGCAGAGGCTGCAAGTTTTGATCTGGATGCCATAGAAAGAGGTTCAAGATGTGCGGCGAAGGAAGCGTCGGCTGCCGGATTGCACTGGACTTTTGCTCCGATGGTGGATATTAGCTGGGATGCCCGTTGGGGACGTGTGATGGAAGGTGCGGGAGAAGATCCTTATTATGGTTCGTTGGTCGCTAAGGCCCGTGTACGCGGATTCCAGGGAGATGACTTGTCGAAGGAAAATACAATTCTTTCTTGTATCAAGCATTTTGCAGGTTATGGAGCTCCCGCTGCGGGAAAAGACTACAATAGTGTGGATATGTCCATGGGACAGTTTGCTAATTTTTATATGCCGCCTTACAAGGCTGGGGCTGAAGCGGGTGCCGCTACGTTTATGAGCGCATTTAATGATTTTAATAATGAACCTGCTACCGGAAATAGCTTTTTGTTGAAAGAATTGCTGAAAAAACAATGGGACTTCAAAGGGTTCGTTGTATCCGATTGGGGATCGGTGGGAGAAATGATGAATCATCGCTATGCGAAGGATGATAAAGAAGCTGCCTATAAAGCGATTAAAGCTGGTTTGGATATGGAAATGGAAAGTGGGTGTTACGCCAAGACGCTGGTTTCGTTGGTGAAAGAGGGCAAGGTACCGGTAAAATTGGTAGACGATGCCGTCAGACGCATTCTGGAACAGAAATATAAGCTTGGATTATTTGATGATCCATTCCGTTATTGTGATGAGGAAAGAGAACGTACGGTGATCGGTTCGAAAGAATCGCGCAAGGAAGCGTGTTATGTAGCTGAACGTTCCATTGTCCTTTTAAAGAATGAAGGTTCTGTTCTTCCGCTTTCTCCTTCTATTAAAAAAGTAGCCTTGGTTGGAGCATTGGCAAAATCACAGAAAGACATGTGTGGCGCATGGTCATGTGCCAATGTAAGCAAGGTGGTAACCTTGTATGAAGCAATGGAAAAGCGGGGAGTAACTGTTAATTATAATGACGGATATGACTTGAAGAAAAATCAGATAGTGAACCTGGACCAGACATTGGCTGCTGCACGCAAATCGGATGTCGTTGTTATTGCTATGGGCGAGCAGGCTTGGGAAAGTGGGGAAATGCGTTCAAAAGGAGACATCTCCATTTCTTCCGAACAACAGAAACTTGTTTCAGAATTAGTGAAAACAGGCAAACCTGTGGTTGTGCTGATGATGTGCGGCCGTCCTGTTATTTTCAACGAGGTACGTCGGGATGCGCCTGCTATCTTGTGTACCTGGTGGCTGGGAAGCGAAGCCGGTAATGCTATCTGTAATGTATTGTGGGGAGATTATAATCCTTCGGGTAAGCTGCCGATGACTTTTCCTCAACATCTCGGACAGATTCCTTTGTATTATCAGTACAAAAGTACCGGGCGTCCTACCGCACGAGGGGGATGGTGTGCTAAATATATTGATATTCCGACAGAACCGGCTTATCCGTTCGGCTATGGTCTGTCATATACCACTTTCGAGTATTCGGATGTGAAACTGCTTTCGGGTAATGGGAAAGATACGTATGCGCGTGTCGCCGTAACTGTAAAGAATACAGGAAAACATGAGGGTGAAGAAGTTATTCAATTATATATCCGTGATGAAGTGGCCTCGATTACCCGTCCTATCAAGGAACTGAAAGGCTTTGACAAGATTAAGCTGAAAGCGGGTGAAAGCAAGACAGTGACATTTGATGTAAAAGACGAGCAATTGGGGTTCTATAATAATCAGATGAAGTTTGTGGTTGAGAAAGGTGATTTCACCTTTATGGTCGGTGGAAATAGCCGTGACTTGCAAGAAATTAAATATACGCTAAACTAAATAATAAATATGAAAAACGGCTGGAAAAAATGGATATTCCTTTTTGTATTACTCTCTGTCTTTTCTTGGACGAATGCTAAAATAGTGGAAAAAAACATAGCACAAACATTGGATACAATTGAATATCGGGTGTTTGTAGCAGTGGACAAAGCCGGAGTAGAGCATTGGGGCGGAAAAGAAGCTTATCAGGAAAAACTGAATGTTTTCTTCGGACAGGTGAATGACTTCTGGAACAAAGCCGGAGACGGGCGTTTCAAGTATTATTTCCGTTATGTACCCGACTTGCAGGTGGTTTATGATTGCTCTTCACGACAGTTGGAGAATATCTATAAGAAAAGTGCCGGCTTTCCTAGTCATGACGTACTGTTGATCATTGATTCCATACTTGATTTTGATGATGAGGAAAGTGCGAAAGGTTGGTATTGCGGTGGAGGAGCAGATAACCTGAGTATGGTTGTTTGCCGTAGCCGTAGCAAGACGGAGCATGAAGATTTGTTTGGTATCGACTATTTCCATAGAGGAGTGGCACATGAGTTCGGACACTATCGTGGTGTGACGGATTTGTATGCCGACAGAATACAGGCGAAGAAAAATCCGGTGAATCATCTTCAATATGAACCGGATTCATGTGTGATGAACAATCATTATAAAACGTATAAATGGAGTTCGTATGCAGTAAATGTTATTAATTATACGGCGAAATCCAAACGGCCGGGACGTGATTTTCAGGGATTCTTCAGGAAGATGTTCCCGGAGAACATTCATGTATCGGTGAAGGTGAAAGGGAAGAAAGCAAAAGGTGTGGTATTGAATATGTATGGTTCAAGGGCAGGATTCAATGATCTGATAGCTACTCCTTATCGTACTTATCGCACGGATAAGAAGGGAGAATGTATGATAATGGGAGTTCCGGGCTTGTACGATAATCCGTCTGAACCGAGACACGTAGACAAGCTACCGTATAACCGTTGGTTCACTTTTTTGCTGGAAGCTGAATATAAAGGAAAAAAGAAATATGTGTGGCTACCTGAATATGAGGTGCAACAGACATTTTTTGAAAAGAAGGATACTTATCAGATAACAATTGATTTTTAAAAAATAGTATAATATACAAAAAGTATTAGTTTATGAGACGTATGATGAAAAGACTTTTGCCGGTTCTAATGGCTGTCGCGCCTTTGACTGTTTGTGCACAAAAAATGTATGAATTGAAGGACCTGTCCGGTAAGGTGCAAGTGAATGTGAATGTGAGTGATAAGAATGTGGAATACTCCGTTCTTCATGAAGGGGATGTGATGGTAGCTCCGTCTCCCATTTCCATGAGGCTGACCGATGGCAGAACTTTCGGCCTGGAACCAAAGGTCAGGAAAGTCAGCAGGCGGACAGTGAATGAAACAATTTACCCTCCGGTTTATAAAAAGAAATCGATTGAAGACAAGTTCAATGAACTGAAAATTGATTTTAAGGGTGGATACAGTCTGGTATTTAGGGCTTACGAGGATGGTGCAGCCTATCGTTTTGTGTCTGATTTGAAAAAGCCTTTTATGGTAGAAAATGAACAAGTTGCATTCTGTTTTCCGGAAGATTCTAAAATATTTGTAGCTTCTCCAAAAGGAAGAATGAACGAGGGCAAAAAGGATCCGTTTTATAGTTCCTTTCAAAATACGTATCTGGAGACCGCTTTATCTGCATGGGATAAAGAACAGCTTGCTTTCTTGCCGGTTCTGGTAGAAGGAAAGAATCAGAAGAAGATCTGTATTACCGAAGCCGATTTGCTGGATTATCCGGGCATGTATGTGAAGCATGGTGATTCCGGTTTCTCTTTGGAAGGTACATTTGCTGCTTATCCTAAGAAAGTGGTGGATGAAGTACGCGGACTTAAAGGCGTAGTGAAATCCCGTGAACCTTATATTGCCAAAGTGGAGGGAGCTACCGCTTTTCCCTGGCGTGTAATGGTCATTTCAAAGAATGACACAGAGTTGTTGTGTAATGATATGGTATATAAACTGGCTACTCCGGCTCAATTCACCGATTTTTCATGGATTAAACCGGGTAAGGTTGCTTGGGATTGGTGGAATGACTGGAATATCTATAATGTGGATTTCCGTGCGGGAATCAATAATGAAACCTATAAATATTACATTGATTTCGCGTCCAGGTTCGGCATCGAATATGTGATATTGGATGAAGGTTGGGCAGTTCCGGGTAAAGCGGATTTGTTTCAGGTCATTCCAGAAATTGATTTGGAAGAATTGGTCAGCTATGCGAAAAGTAAGAATGTGGATTTGATATTATGGGCGGGTTATCGTGCTTTCGAGAAGGATATGGACCGTGTATGCAAGCATTATGCAGCTATGGGAATTAAGGGCTTCAAGATTGACTTTATGGACCGTGACGACCAATGTGTCATTGACTTCAATCGTAAAGCAGCCGAAACAGGAGCAAAATATAAACTGCTGATTGATCTCCACGGTACGTCCAAGCCGACAGGTCTTCAACGCACCTATCCGAATACAATCAATTTTGAAGGAGTTCACGGGTTGGAAGAACTGAAATGGGCTGAACCGGGAACGGATCAGGTGCTCTATGATGTGACTGTACCCTTCATCCGTATGGTAGCCGGCCCGATGGACTATACACAGGGAGCAATGAATAACGTGATTATGAAGAACTTCCATGCGGTATATACAGAACCAATGAGCCAGGGAACCCGTTGCCGTCAGTTGGCACTTTACACAATTTTCGATTCTCCTATCAATATGTTGTGTGATGCTCCTACCAACTATATGAAAGAGGAAGAGTGCACGAAGTTTATCGCTTCCATTCCTACGGTATGGGATCAGACTCTTCCGATTAGTGGTAAAGTGGGGGAATATATTGTCATGGCTCGTCAGAAAGGAGATACCTGGTATATAGGTGGACTGACTGACTGGAGTACGCGTGATATGGAAATTGACTTGTCTTTCTTGGGAGAAGGTGAATTTGATGCTGAGATTTTCAAGGACGGTATCAATGCCGACCGTGTAGGAAAAGACTATAAGCGGGAAGTGATACAAGTTTTATCAGATAAGAAATTAAAATTGCGCATGGCTCCAGGTGGTGGATTTGTAGTGAAGATAACAAAATAATTGAATTCTAATTTTGGGTGAACAAAGGGGAGTATATTCATTTCTGAAAAATGCTCCCTTTGGTTGTTTCTAAGGTTTAGTAGAATGAAAATAGACTGTTTGGTACTTTCTGCTCGTAGGATGATATGTTTTGTATAATTACTGTACTTAAAGTTACGATGAATATCTTTCTCTTGTTAAAGATTTCGGATATAACCCTAAAAGGTAATTAAAAACAGGAGCCTTTTCTTGTTATAACCCTAAAGAAATCTTGGCAATAATATATCTTTGTGCTCGTAATCCCTTAAAACATTTTGCCGATATGATTGAAAGAGAACTGTATATGAAGCAAATCATCCCCTTCATTGACCAGACTTTGGTAAAAGTGATTGCTGGTATCCGTCGTTGTGGGAATCGGTTGTTTTGCAATTGATCCGTGAGGAACTCATGAGAAGAGGGGTGGATAAAAGTCATATTCTTTATATGAACTTTGAAAGTTTTGAATGGATGGACGTTACAGATGCCAAGGCTTTGTATGCCTATATCGGCAATGTGGTGAAAGATGCAAAGGGGAAATACTATATTCTTCTGGATGAAATGCAGGAAGTGGAGCAGTGGGAGAAAGCCGTCAATTCGTTTATGGTAGATTGAGATGTGGATATTTATGTCACCGGTTCTAACTCCTGTATGCTTTCTTCAATACTTTTTACTTATTTGATCGGTCGGCATGTTGATTCCCATATTATGACTTTCTCTTTCGGGGAGTATATTGGTAAACAGGATGATAAGGAAGTCGATTTCGTGGCATTGCGTAGGGAAGAGAAGATTTATGTTCAAGTCACTTATCAACTGGCGTCGCAGGCTACTATTGATAGGGAGTTTGCTCCTTTACTTGCCATAAATGACCACTATCCTAAATATGTAGTGAGTATGGACGAAATGTGGCAGGATAATATAGAAGGAGTAAGACATAAGCACATTTCGGAGTTTTTGTTGAATGAGGATTGGCAAGATTGATTTTTTGCATACTTTTCGTGTAATTATTCTTATTCTTTTCTTACTTTTGTAAGTTGACTAAATTCAAATGACATGAATAAGAAATTACTTTTATCCTTATTCGTTCTGTTCGGTGCATCTGCATGCCTCTCTGCGGCAGATGAGGCGCGTCTGTTGCGCTTTCCGGCAACGAACGGCAGTGAGATTGTGTTCTCGTATGCAGGTGATCTCTACAAAGTACCTGTCACGGGAGGAGAGGCACAGCGCCTGACTTCGCATGTGGGATACGAAATGTTCCCCCGTTTCTCACCGGATGGTAAGACGATTGCCTTTACCGGTCAGTATGATGGCAATACGGAAGTGTACGCCATACCCTCCACAGGCGGTGAACCGCAACGCCTTACTTACACCGCGACCAATGCACGTGATGATTTGGGCGACCGCATGGGACCTAATAATATCGTAATGGCATGGAGCCCCGATGGCAAGCAAATCGTATATCGCAACCGTATCAGCAGTGGTTTTTCCGGTAAACTCTATACCGTCGACCGCGAAGGTGGCTTGCCCGAAGCCATTCCCTTGCCCGAAGGCGGTTTCTGTAGTTATTCTCCCGACGGAAAGCAATTGGCCTACAACCGTACCATGCGCGAATTCCGTACCTGGAAATACTATAAGGGCGGTATGGCGGATGACATCTGGATATACAATCCCGCCGCGAAGTCGGTAGAGAACGTTACGAACAACGTCGCTCAGGACATCTTCCCTATGTGGATTGGAGATGATATCTTCTTCCTTTCCGACCGCGACCGCACGATGAATATCTTCGTCTACAACACGAAGACCCGGCAAACGGCAAAGGTGACCGACTTCACCGAATATGATGTCAAGTTTCCGAGTGCTTCCGGCAATACCATTGTGTTTGAGAATGGCGGATACATCTATAAGATGGACGCTTCCACCCGCCAACCGCAGAAAGTGAGCATCAGTCTTGCTTCCGATAATATCTATGCCCGTGGTGATATCAAGAAAGGGGCCAAATATATAACGTCTGTCAGCACCTCTCCGGATGGAGAGCGGGTGGCGATCACGGCACGCGGAGAAGTGTTCAACCTTCCGGCAACCAAAGGAGTGACCAAGAATATCACGCGCACTCCGGGTGCGCACGAACGCAGCGCCCAATGGTCGCCCGACGGTAAATCCATCGCTTATATCTCCGATGCTACGGGAGAGACGGAGCTTTATCTGCAAGATGCCGTAGAAGGTAATCCGGTGCAACTGACCAAGAATAATGATACGTATATCCGCACTTTTGAGTGGAGTCCGGACAGTAAGACGATTGTTTATACCGACCGTAAGAACCGCATCAATCTGTTGGACGTGGCCTCACGCCGTGTGACCATGCTGTTGCAAGACCCGGTGAGCGGACCGGACGATGTCACCTTCTCACCGGACAGTAAGTGGCTGACCTACACCCGGGATGCGGATAATGAAATCACCATTGTGTACGTCTATAACATTGCCGATAAAAAGGAGTATCCGGTAACGGACAAATGGTATAATTCCTCTTCGCCGGTATTCAGTACGGATGGGAAATATCTGATATTCTCGTCTGCCCGCGATTTCAATCCCACTTATGGCTGGCTGGAGTGGAACCATGTCTATAATAATATGTATGGAGTTTATATAGCCCTGTTGGCGAAAGATACCCCGTCACCTTTCTTGCAGAAGGATGCCGGTGTGAACAACAGCACTGAAAGCGAAACTCCGAAAGCAGCTGCCGACAAAAACTCCGGCAAGAAAGATGCGAAAGCGGAAGCAAATCCCGTTTCTCTTGTGAAGTTCACTCCCGAAGGCATTACCGAACGTATCATTAAACTGCCTGTTGCCGCTTCTTATTATGGTAGTTTCTATTCCGACGGAAAGAAAGTCTATTACTGGGGGCGTGGCGGTACGAAAGTCTTCGACCTGGGAGAACAGAAAGAAGAAACGGTTGCCGATGGCGCTATGATGTTTGTCACTCCGGGCAGCAAGAAGGCCACGTTCTATAAGGACGAGCAAGTCTACGTGACGGATATTCCCACCGGACAAGCTAATCTGAGTACTTCTGTTAATCTGGATAATATGTCTATCCCCGTAGATTATCCCAAGGAGTGGGCGCAGATTTTTGATGAGGCTTGGCGTGCTTATCGCGATGGTTTCTATCTGGAGAATATGCATGGAGTGGACTGGAAAGCCATCAAACAGAAATATGCCGTCTTGCTGCCTTACGCAAAAACACGTCTTGACTTGAACTATATCATAGGCGAGATGATCGGTGAACTGAATTGCGGTCATGCATACGTCAATCCGGGCGAGACTGAAAAGCCGAAACGTATTAAGACCGGTTTGCTGGGCGCAGAGATTTCTGCTGACAAGAGCGGTTTCTTCCGCTTGGAAAAGATTCTGACCGGAGCCTCCTGGAGCAAGGAACTGCGTTCTCCGCTGACCGAACCGGGCATTGAAGCCAAAGTTGGAGACTATATCGTGGCGATTGATGGTGTGCCGACTAATTCAGTAAAGAACCTGTATGCTTTGTTGGTTGGCAAAGCCGGTGTGCCGACAGAAATCTCGTTGAACACTAAACCTCAGTTGGCCGGTGCCCGAAAGATTGTAATCAGTCCGATTGAAGATGAATATCCTCTTTATCATTATAATTGGGTGCAGAATAATCTGAAAAAGGTGGATGAGGCTTCGAAAGGCCGCATCGGCTATATCTATATCCCCGACATGGGGCCGGAAGGGCTGAATGAATTTGCCCGTTACTTCTATCCCCAACTTGATAAGGAAGGGCTGATTATAGACGACCGTGCCAATGGTGGCGGAAATGTTTCACCGATGATTCTGGAACGGTTGTCCCGTGAGCCTTATCGTGTGACGATGCGTCGCGGCTCCACCAAGACGGGTACTGTGCCCGATGCCGTGCAGGTGGGACCGAAAGTTTGTCTGATTAATAAATATTCAGCTTCCGACGGTGACCTCTTCCCGTGGGGGTTCCGTGCGTTGGGACTCGGAAAGTTGATTGGTACACGTACCTGGGGTGGAATTGTAGGTATCAGCGGTCCTCTTCCTTATATGGACGGTACGGATATTCGTGTGCCATTCTTCACCAGTTATGACCCGAAGACGGGGCAGTGGATTATCGAAAACCACGGTGTGGACCCGGATATCCTGATTGATAATGATCCGGTGAAGGAATGGAATGGAGAAGATGAACAACTCAACAAGGCCATCGAAGAGGTGATGAAGGAATTGCAGAACCGCAAACCGTTGCCGCCTGTTCCGGCTCCGAGGGATTTCAGTAAGTAGTCTTACGGACTTTGTCACATGGTGTATATGCCATTTTATGGGAAGAACTCTAAATTGTCTTTCCATAAAATGGCATATTTTTTTCTCTATCTCACAGAGGTTTTTAATATATTTGTCAGCACTCCGTCACTGTTGGTATAAGAAGCGGATATATAGGATGTTATTTGTGCTGATGACAGTGACGACAAGTGCTGATAAATGTTTTGTCGTCACTCTTTTCGTTCTGTTTGTTTACAAAATATCCGATTAATATTCTTGTAATCAGGTTGTAATGCTGTTTTTTACATTTGTGGTTGATATTGGTGCGAATGCTCTGTTCTTGTTGATATACTATGGGACTTCATTGCTTCGAAATGAAGTCACTGCTCCCAGTTCTACACACATGAAGTTTGTTTCCTATAGTGGGATGGCAGTTCCCCTTCATGGGTACGACAGTTCCCCTTCATGGGAACGACGGTTCCTCTTTATGGGAACGACGGTTCCTCTTCATGGGAACGATGGTTTCCCTTCATGGGAACGATGGTTTCCCTTCATGGGAACGATGGTTTCTCTTCATGGGAACGGTCGTTCCTTTTTATAGGCACTGCATTATCTCTTTATAGACACTGTATTATCTGCTTATCTCTATCTAAAAGACATTATTGTTAATTAACAATATGCGATGCAGTCTTTCTTTCAATATCTCATTTCTATAACGTAGAAAGTTATTTTTAATGTTTAATTGGAGGAACCAAACTATGAAATTTAATTCTGTATTTAGTAAAGCACTTTTGATTACGGGGGCTATAGTTTGTACTATAGGTTTACAGTCCTGTCTGGACGACGATGATAACAATTATTATTACCTAAGATATCCGAACGCCCTTGTAACAGTGAAGAGTGACGCTGAGGGTTCGGTGTTTTTGCAGTTGGATGATAAGACAACCTTGTTGCCGACTAATGTGAAAAAATCTCCTTTTGGGGATAAAGAAGTCAGAGCGTTGGTGAATTATGATGAAGTAGACGAATCGAGCGGCGATTACAATAAAGCCGTCCATATCAACTGGATAGACAGTATCCTTACAAAACCCATCGCACCGGATTTGGGAGAAGAAAATGATGAGGTGTATGGCACTGACCCTGTGGAAATTATAAACGATTGGGTGACTCTTGCAGAAGACGGTTATCTGACGCTTCGTTTCAGGACTGTATGGGGAGGTCAGAAAAAACATTTCGTGAATTTGCTGCTGGGTCAGGACCCAGAGAATCCTTATGAAGTAGAGTTCCGCCATAATGCGTATGGCGATGTTTATGGAACAACAGACGACGGCCTGGTTGCCTTTAAGTTGGACGGACTGCCTGATACAGAAGGTAAAACGGTTAAACTGAAGCTGAAATGGAAGTCATTCAGTGGTGAGAAGTCAGCGGAATTTGATTATTGCACCCGTAAATCCGTTACACCGAGTAACCCGGAGGCGGCAGCGGTAAGAAGTAATTTGAAATTAGAATAGTTTTTTTCGTGAAACTGTGATTGATAAGTGGAAGGATGTCCGTAGTTTTGGGCATCCTTCCTTTTTTTATGCTCAATTTCGTTTGAAATGAAACTTTAGAGAATCAATGTATTGCCGCTTTTTTTTTAATCTTTATATTTGCGGATGAATTGAAAGTAAAGTCAAACTATTAGCAATATAATAATTAAAAAACGAAATCAGATGAAACAGGACATGATTGTCATCCTTGACTTGGGTAGTCATGAGAATACGGTATTGGCTCGCGCCATCCGTGCATTAGGAGTGTATAGTGAGATTTATCCTCACGACATCACAGTGGAAGAATTGAAAGCATTGCCCAACGTAAAGGGCATTATTATCAATGGTGGACCGAACAATGTGATTGATGGCGTGGCTATCGATGTGAATCCGGGTATCTATTCGATGGATATTCCAGTGATGGCCGCCGGTCATGATAAGGCAACGTGTGAAGTGAAACTGGCAGCGTTTACCGATGATATCGAGGCGATTAAAACTGATGTAAAATCTTTCGTTTTCGATACTTGCAAAGCTGAAGCCAACTGGAATATGACAAACTTTGTCAACGACCAGATTGAATTGATTAAACGTCAGGTAGGCGATAAGAAGGTTCTGCTGGCTTTGTCCGGTGGAGTCGACAGCTCCGTGGTAGCTGCTTTGCTGCTGAAAGCGATTGGCGACAACCTGGTATGCGTGCATGTAAACCACGGTTTGATGCGTAAAGGTGAATCGGAAGATGTAGTCGAAGTGTTCAAAAATCAATTGAAGGCGAATCTCGTTTATGTAGATGTTACCGACCGTTTCCTGGATAAGCTGGCAGGCGTGGAAGATCCGGAACAAAAGCGTAAGATTATCGGTGGTGAGTTTATCCGTGTGTTCGAGGAAGAAGCGCGCAAGTTGGATGGTATCGACTTTTTAGGTCAGGGCACCATTTATCCGGATATTGTGGAAAGCGGAACGAAGACAGCTAAAATGGTGAAATCTCATCATAATGTAGGCGGGCTTCCCGAAGACCTCAAGTTCCAGTTGGTAGAACCCTTGCGTCAATTATTCAAAGATGAAGTCCGTGCTTGTGGCTTGGAATTAGGCTTGCCTTATGAGATGGTTTACCGTCAACCTTTCCCCGGTCCCGGTTTAGGGGTACGTTGTTTGGGGGCCATCACGCGCGACCGTTTGGAGGCTGTCCGTGAGTCCGACGCCATTCTGCGCGAAGAATTCCAGATTGCCGGATTGGATAAGAAGGTATGGCAATACTTTACGGTAGTGCCTGACTTTAAGTCTGTGGGTGTACGCGATAATGCCCGTTCTTTCGACTGGCCGGTTATTATCCGTGCCGTCAATACGGTAGATGCCATGACGGCTACCATTGAGCCTGTGGATTGGCCCATCCTGATGAAAATCACTGATCGTATTCTGAAAGAAGTGAAGAATGTGAATCGTGTTTGTTACGATATGTCGCCGAAACCGAATGCGACGATAGAGTGGGAGTAAAAGAATGAAATAAAAATCGCCCCCGGAAGTTGGATCTAAAACTTCCGGGGGCGTTTACGTTGAGTCTATATCATCTTTGTGATGAATAAAATATGTTTAACCTTATCGTATTGACTTTGATGCTGGCGCACATTTTGCCGGTTATTAAATGGTCTGAAAACAAAAAAGACCGCCAAGAGTGGAAGCCTCTCAACAGTCTAAATCTTCATCAGTAGCGGGACCCGGGATTGAACCGGGGACCTCATGATTATGAATCGAGCACTAACCGATGTCTTCCTATTCCTTTGCGTTTCACGCTCTTACTTAAGTGGCTCTTTTTCAAGGGCAAATATAATATTTCTTTTTCATACGTAATCACATTATTTCTTCTGTTTTCTGGTGATTTGTGCAATTTTCGTGCAAAGCCTCGCTATTTATCATTTGCATCATAAACTACACGATAATTAATGCTGATATATCGTATTAAATTAAAAATTTTCTAATTTCAAAAGATCGTTGTTTAAATTGACAATGACAATCTTTATCGTATTTTATACCTTTGTCTCTAATGCTCTTCTTGGGGATATTATATTCATGGACACTTATCAAACGAATTTCAGGTTTAATAGATATTTCATTGACTCTATTTACAGTGCTAATTATATAGTCGACAAAACATCTAGCGGCTTTTAATTGAGGTAGGGTTTGAGATTTACCTCTTTTCAATTCAATAATTAACACAAATAATGTCCCTTTGGCTTCGGCAAATATAATATAATCACATACACTACAAACCTTTTGCTCTTTTGCAAAAAAAGGGAATAATCCTCCTTTATATTCTTTTCTTAATTCTTTATCGTATTTATACAATAGAGATTTACATCCTGTAGAAATAATAGGAATCTTCATTTTTACAGTTTTCTCTTCTAATACAGTTGTTGTACATAAAAAATCACTATGTAGGATACTATTTATTTTCTCCAAATTACTCATCTTCACCGTATTTTATAGCATAAAACAAATCTTCTGAAGTTTCATTCAATTTATCTATAGTATCGTCTATAGATGGAATATCAAAACCTAATTCATTGATGGGTAGAGATTTTGTTGCAACAGTTGTCTTTGTTTTAAAATCAAAGTAATATACACTTACTTCATCTTTGTTTATAAATTCATGGCTTGAATAATGAAACTTGTCTCGTAGTTTTGCTACTTCTGGTTTATTATTTGAGAGCATAATCAAGTTATTCAGTTCTCTTATTATGTAATCGCTATGTGTACTTATTAAAAGGCGGAATCCTTTATTAATTAATCGTGCAAATAATCTAGTAAGAATAACTTGGTTATCTGGATGCAGATTTAGCTCAGGTTCATCTATTATTATCAAGTCATTTTTTCTAGCTAAGTATTTCAAGTAAAAAACCAAACTAGATAAAGTTTTCACAATAGATGCAGATAAGTGGATGGGTAGTTTTTTGGATTTAGCTTTGTTGGATGTAAATTGCACCTCTCCGTCATTTGAAACAGAAACTCTGCCTTGTAATAACTCTTCTTCTATTTCGGTTGCAAATTCCTTGTAATCACCATCTTTTTTTTGTAAATTATTCATATCTTCGGCTATTTCAAGCCCATCTCGAATAGGAAGAGGATATCGAGTTGTTCTTTTGAATAGAAAATCAAAAGGATCTATTTTTTTTGTTGACAAATCTTGCATTTGGTCAACTAACATATTTCTTCTTATGGATAACTCTTTACTAAATGTATATATAGAATTACGTTCTACGGGAAATATAATAGACTTTGAAATTGGGTAAAATGATAAAGAAGAATATAAGCTTGTTAGTACCATGAACCTGATAAAACTAATAGAATTATCAGAAAGTTGTTCTGTATTTGCTATAGTAATCTGAACATCCCATGAACCCTTTTCTTTTTTTAGAAAAAGTGATAATTTATTTTCAATTAGTTTACCCTCTATTTTTTCATTAAGCATTCTGTTGAAAAAGTCTTCTTTTAAAGTCTCAAAACAAATTGAAAATGCAGGAAAATATTTTTGCGCTTGTTCTTTAGATATTCCAAATATTTCGTTTAGATTTTCTTCTATATATTTTATTGTTTTATTTCGGTAGTTCCAAACTTCTTCTTTATTTATAATCAGAGTTAAAGATCTTTTTTCTAATAAAGCGTTCAAATGCTCGTCAGGAAGAAAAATTGGTTCAAAATTCCTTCCAGCAGTAAGGGCATAAATAATGTATGAAACATAAGTTTTCCCTGTATTGTTATGTCCACAAAAGACAGTCAGACTTTTATTTAAGTCTATTGTTGCCTCCTTTATTGCTCCTAACCCTTTAATATTAATTTTCATCTTTTCTTTCCTTTTATTGTACTTATCGAAAAAACTTCTTTGTAAAAGATGTTGTGAAACTGATTATATATGACACAAAAATAACAAAAAAAATGATCTTATCATTCATTAATTCCTTTTTTCATCTATAAAAACACTTTTTCCGGTTGAGCATATACTTGCAAACGTTATTAAAAAAATGCCTGTAAATGCCTTTTGAAAGGCCCGTTTAACTTATAATTCCAAAAATTGGGGGATATATTACCGGTAAACAATTCCGTTTACAAGTAATTCAAACATCATGATTAAAATCATTAAAAACGGCGTTGTTGTGTCGGTTGTACTCGACACTCGCACCATTAATAAAGAAGGTACTTATCCGGTAAAAATCAAAGTGTATTATCAGGGCAAACCAAAGTATTATTCAGTCGGTATCTGCTTGACTTCAAAAGAAGAACTTGAAGAAGCGCTTGAAGGCAAGTCCAAAGAGTGTAGAGATATTCAGGAAGAAATCGGTAAGGAACTCAGTCGTATTCTAAAGAATGTGGAATATCTGGCCGAACGAGGAACTTTTTCTTTTGACCGTCTGAATACAAGACTTGGAAAAAACATCGGCGGTACTATCAATGAAATGCTTGAAGCCAAGATAAAAGAACTGGATGAAAACAACAAGTTTGGTTCCAAGACTTTTTATCAAAGTACGCTATCACTGATTAAACGGTATAAAAGGAATAATGTACCAATTCGGGATATTACAGTTGAGTGGCTGCGTGATTTTGAGAAATTCTGCCTGAAAACAGTAAGTCAGACAACTTTGGCTATCAACATGAGAAATATTCGTGCTATCATGAATATTGCCAAATCTGCCGGAGTGATTAGAGAGGCTGATTATCCTTTCGGGAGAGGTAAATACCAGATAAAGGAAGGTGTAGGCAAGAAAAAAGCACTCAACAAGAAACAACTCAAAGCTATCGCCAATTATTCGGATGGTAACAAGTTCACTGAGTTTTATCGTGACTTATGGCTATTCATCTATTTCTGTAATGGTATCAACGTTGCCGATTTGATAAACCTAAAATTCTCTGACATTCAAAACGGAGAAATTTCGTTTATTCGTGAAAAGACCAAAGACAGAACTCGTGACACAAAACGGATTTATGCACCGATAACTCCTGAAATGCAGTCTATTATTGAAAAGTGGGGAAACAATCCGAGAAAGAGTATTTATATATTTCCTTTTATGAAAGCCGGTGATGATGCTTGGGAACATGAGAAGAAAAAGAAGAATCTCACCAAACATATAAATGACAGAATGAAAGTCATCGGTGAAAAGCTGAACATAGGCAAGATTACAACATACGTTGCACGCCATACTTATGCTACCGTATTGAGAAACGAGGGTGTTCCGGTGTCTATAATATCACCTATGTTGGGTCATACAAGTATAACCACTACTGAGATATATCTTGCCGATTTGGAGTCTGAAAACAGAGCCAGAAATGCGAGTTTATTGAGCTTTTAATGTCCGTATTTCTCTTAATTTTGGTAGGTCAAGCATACAGTCCGATTCTCTTGTTTAGTGGAGAATCGGGCTTTTTTTATGCAAAATTACCGGTGCGAGAGCTTAATTATGGTTAATAATATAGTTAAAATACCTTTTTCTTTTATATTCCGGTAAAAAAGAGGATATATGTATTAACCGAAAATTCAACTATTCGGAATATTACTAATTGTCAAAATAAATAAAGTTATGACACGAAAGAAAAAAGTAAAAGAAGAACAAGCGGTGACTGCCGAAGTCGTAGAGACTAAAAAGAAATCTTCAAAGAAAGCACCAAAGACTAAAATGTCTGCTCAAAAAGAAAGCATACAGGAAACCGGTGTTCAAGAGCCGATTGTCAAAGAAGAAAATACGAAAGATTCTTTTAAAGACAAAGATTATACAATCGATGAGCTTATAGATATGTTAGGGCCGGATATTGATTGTGAGGATGATACAGAGTTTTCATTAACGGAAGATACTTCTTCACAAGAACAGGAATACACAATGGAGGATATGCTTGCTGTATTGGACGAGTCAATTGATAATGACGATGAAGAATGTGTTTCAGATGAAATACTTGATAAATTCGACAAGGCACTCGAAGAAAAAGGTTTGGGCGATGATTATTTTCGGAAGAAAGAAGAACGGCTTAAAGAAATGAAGCTGGAGCATGAACTTCACGAATTCGCCATTGATGAAATGCTGAATGAATAAGAATATCTAATTTTGTAACCTGCAACAGTCTCTTTATGAGATGTAACTTTGTGATGTGCCTTATTTTTTCTAATTTTGCATCGTCATGGCAACATGGCGGACATATTAGAAATTTAAGGTACACGAAAGTGTTTAACTGATTCTCTACGACGAAGTCTGGTAAACTATCTGTAGAACGGGAATAAGTTGGCATCTCTCGCGTCATATCCGTATATGGCGTGGGGACTGTTGCTTGTTTTAGTTCAAGGTCTTACCAGAGCCCGTCGTATAAAATAAGTTAATGGCCTCACGCTTTCTGCATTTATGAACTCTTCTGATTTGGGGCTAAGGGAGAAACGACATTCTGGTAATTATGAAGAAATTTTTATTAATGTTAGGTGCGGTAGCTTTATTTACTGCATGTAGTGATGACGGTGGTTCCGGTAGTGGCAATATCAATTATGAAGAAGGTTATAAATACCTTACGAATTTGAATGTGAGTGACGCCAAGATGATTTATCAGAAATCATCCGCAACAAGAGCAACAGGGGATGACTCTTATTACAAACTTGATTTATCAGGCAATGAGGTAAAGTTATCAATCAAGGGAGAAGACGGTCAAGACCATAATATTGGTATTCATAAAGTTTTGAAATTGAGCGATAAAGTTCTTCTTGTAAATCCTATCGCACAAGATATTATCGATTTGTTCTATAAACCTGAACCTGATGGTTTAGGTATAAGTGTAGCTTGGGGTAGTACAGAATACCTCTCCATTGTTGATGTCCAAACAGAAAAGATATATCGATGGCCCAAGGAAATAGATGTATATTTGGGTGAGGGGATAGAGTTGCAAACAGTATTGGACAATCAAGGAAACATTTATATTGCAACGAATAATCATCAGATTTATAAGCTTGATGTTTCCAAATTTACACTACAACCAATGTTAGCTGATGGACAAAATTTCACGAATTTTAATGTTACTGGAGATGGATTCATTATATATTGGAATAATTATGGCGATAATAAAAACTATAAGGTAAAATGTCCGGGTGGTAGAATATATCCTATTACTGATATTCCTTTTATTATAAACAATGAACTATATTCATATCAAGATAAAAAGATTATCAAATGGGAAATGGTTGGTAATAATGAATTGAAAGAAACAGAAATCTGTAAGATAGAGGGTGGCGATGAATATCCTGATATTGATATTTGGGGTATTATATATAATTACGCCCGAAATACTGTTCTATTACAAACTAATTATGGTCGGTACTATGAATTTGATGGAACAACATATCAATTAGTAGAACTTCCAAATAGTTTTAATTGGCATGAAGGAGTTGAGGATCATTTCCAAACGAATAGAGCATGGTATATACAAAATAATACTCGCTTTTATAAAATGAGCATGGCGGATTATCAAGAGTCAGAGTTCAGAATAAATGACTATGAAATACAAACCCTTTTTGCAAGTCCAGAAAGTTCCAATATAACATTTAGTGGTATTAGATATATGGATGGTGCAAATGTTGTAGGAATCATCACAGAGTCAGATGAAGTGGTAATCGATAATGTTGCCGACAACGGAAATAAAATTATTAATCTTATTTCGTTGAACTGATAATAATCGAGAGCAATACACTTATAGAATCCTCTTGTTGCTTATGCAATGAGAGGATTTTTTATACCCAAAATTTTAAAATTATGAATAACAGAATTACCCCTTATAACATTACGGAGCTGAAAACAAATGAAATATTCGTGTTCGGTTCAAACTCAAACGGTGTACATAATGGAAATGCCGCAGCAACAGCGATGAAATTCGGAGCTATTATGGGGCAGGCTGTGGGAATACAGGGGCAGACCTATGCGCTACCTTCCAAACACATTGAGAATCTTAAAAAACATATTGATGATTTTCTGCTATATGCGGAACAACATCCGGAATATATTTTTTTAGTTACAGAGATAGGATGCGGAATATCCAAACATTCGCCATTTGAGATTGCGCCGTTATTCAAAGAAGCGGTTCATATAAAGAACATCAATTTGCCTTTGTCCTTTTGGGATGTTCTGAATGGTGGCATACAAGCCAGAATCAAACAGGTTGCCGAAAAAGAATCTCCTTCCGTTCCTGATTTTTGTCAAAGAACGGGATTGTCTTTTACTATACTGATGAACATTTTATTCAGAAAAGAACTTCCTACCGTTTGGATTGTGCAAAAGATACTAATTACCTTTCCGTCTATAAATGCAAGGTGGCTACTTTTGGGGGAAGGCGATATGAAGCTCACGAAACGCAATAGTTTTTTCACAAGAATAAATGATTTTCTGCATATCCTTTTTGCTTCCAAATAGACGTGAGATTATTATTTCCCCATACCAAAAATAAGGCTGTTTTCGTCTCCAGTATCGAGCTTTTCTCTTGCCTCTAATACTCGGTATAAAGAAGCACGAGCATATCTCGAATATGAAAGAATAATTTTAAAGTAGAAAATTATTACATGGTGAATAAAGTGAGTGAAGTGAACTATATTTTATAAAAGTATAAGGTTTTATATCGTTATATGGTCTATAAAATAAGAATATGCTCTATTATAAAAATATAGTTCACTTCACTCACTTTGTTCACTTTTATCTTTTCTTATAAAAGGATTTCTGTAGGGCAATTCTTTATATCAAAGTTTTCTATGGCATTCCATAAATCTTCTTGATATTCATATAATGGCTCTATCAGGACTTGTGGTAAAATAGTCTTGTCTGATATTGGGGCGAGACGGAAACCGGAAGTTTCAAACTTGCGTCCAATCTTACTTTCCATTCTATAAGATTCAACGACCTCAAAAGAATATTCTCCTAAAAACTTCAATCTGCAATATTTTTGAGGATACCAGCCGATACAGATTATTTCATTTTTGCATAACGAAGAAAACTTGAAATAGTCCATTCCATTAAATCCTTTCTCTATGTCAAAGTCCGTATTGGTCTGTTTGTATTCGTGGCAGAATGTTTCCCAATCCTTATATCCTAAAGCACGAGCCATGAAAGATAATTTTCCAACATCCGGCTTTCTTTCCTTGTCTGCATCTTTATCTCCCCAATAACGACGTAATGTATCAACGCTGATAGTTTCAGATTGCTGGATAACGCTTCCGTCTTCATATTTTGGGAGAGGAAAATTTGTATTGCTCTGTTTCTTTATATAATCGCATAGGTCAGAGTATGCATTATCTGAACTCAAATCTATATTAGAAACTCTTACTAACTCGTTTTTTAAAGTTTCAAACCTCTCTTTGTCTATCGGTATTCTTTTCTTTGCCATATTCCTACATGATGTTTATGACAAAAATACAAAACGTAACCAACTAATCAAATATATTTCATGCCTGAACGTGCCAAAATCAATAATTTCTTTTCGGTAATATATGTAACAAACTAATAATTAGTCTGATACAAACGTACCTGAATGTGCCTGAACGTGCCTTTTTATGCCGCTTTTGGACCTTTGTATTTTTGCACCAGAAACAAAAAACAAAAGGTATGGAAGATCAAAAAACAAGTTATGACACGTTGCCGGAACGGATAGATTATCTGATTCAGGAAATATCAGAGATAAAAAACATTCTGATAAACAGAATAGAAAAAAGGGAAGAAATCCCCAAATATTTAAGTACGGAAAATGCACTGGCCTATTTAAAAAAGACAGGTTTTCCAATGAGCAAGTCCCAATTGTATAAACTTACATCTTGTGGAAGAATGCCTTTCCATAAAAGTGGTAATACATTATTGTTCATTCCAGAAGAACTTGACAAATGGTGTGAAGATAAAATTCAAACTGTATCACATGAAGAAAATGAGTTGCAATTATTAATTAAAAGTCCTTTAAACAAATGGAAGAAAAAAGTATGATGAAAAAGTTATTAACGCAAAGAATCAAGAAGCCGGAAGAGATACCCAAATATCTATTCATTAAACAAGCCAAACTTTACTTGGAGAAAAAAGGATTTTTGGTGAGCGAGTCGGAACTATATAAGATGACTTTGGAAAGCAAGATACTTTTTTATCAGTCAGGAAACCGGAATTACTTCTTTCCTGACGAACAGGAAGAATGGCTGCAAGAACAACTCGGAATGAAAAGTGAAACGAGCCGATACTTTACAGGACGAGATACAATTAATCATATTACAAAATCGGCTCAAAAAAACAATATTTATTATGGAAACAAAGTACATAATTACAAATGAAAAAGAGAACTCTGATTTTACAGTAACTTATGACTGTGGGCATTTAATAATGATGAAAGAAAAGTTAATGTTTGAGTCCATAAAAGGAGTACAAGGTAGGCTCACTCTTGAATTTAAACCTACCAGATATTGTCCAGCACTTAATGAATGTCTCCATAAACGGTATGAAGGCATATCCATTCCTTCTGATTTTGATGGATTTGACTATTTTATTTCTAACAGTGGATATGTGCCATCCGATACTGAGTTTAAGACATTAACAAGGCTTTGGAAAGAATATTCTATTTCTTGTCAAAATTATTACTGCCTTTGTTGTCACTGGAGAGATTTCTTGTCGCAACTGATTGATAGAGGTTTCAAAACGGGGCGTCATCCCAAAAACAATTCACTAATTGTTTTTTGCAAGAGAGGAAATCTGAAAATCTAAGTTAATGTTTTATTCATTATGAAGTGGGTCTGTCTTAAGACCCACTTTTAAACAAATTAAAGAAAATGACAGAGATAAAAAAAACAATTGAAAATCCACCGTCAAGATTAAAAAAGAGAATTATCGCTCTCAGTGAATCCAATGATTGGAGCAAGTCAAGAAAGGAATGGAGAATGGTAGCTTATTATTATGCTACAGGGTATCATTCATGCCTTTGTAGTCCAAGAGGAATACACAATATAACGGTTATTGAAAACATCCATAATACCAATCAAATGGAAGTTTGTAATTCTTGTGGCAATTTATATTTTGGCATTAGTGATTGTTTTAAGATCGAATCTGTGGTACGTCGGTTAAAAGCGGATATTGATTTAAGCATGGATGAAACATGTCTGGATTATTTGTTGAAACATAGAGTAATTGATGATGTTGAATATAAGGACTATCAACTTATCAGGCTGGCTCGCGTCAATGACTATGTTCGTTCTTTCAGGCAGAAGATTAATAATCGGCTGATAAACTTTACAGATTACGAAAACAAGGCTGGTTTTGAAAAAATAGATATGCTGATAATGTGGAGCGAGAAGAATGATAGTATAAAATGTGTTGATGTATTTATCAATAAAAGAATTGAACTGGCAGAAAAAGGAAAGACAGATTTTATTTCTTTGGATAATTTCATTACCAAATATAATATAAGTTCTTCACCATGCACAATTCAAGACAGAGAATACATCGCAGAAATCATAAAGATGTATAAACTGCCGCCTTCCAGCTTGGAGAATTATGTCAATTCTTCATTCTATAAAGAAAACAAGCCTCCATTTTCTGTAATCGTTTATGAAGGTTTGGAAGATCCCGCTTTTTACAACCGGCCTTATAGAAGGGATAATGAAGCCATCTATAACACTTGGATAGAACTGGAGAGAAATAGCAGATATCAAATTTTTAATAATAATGATAAAGGTTAAGTTATGAATAAGGTGTATGAAAATTATTCCATTCCTCAGGAGATAGTGGAGGCTTGTAGGTTAAAACCGGAAAATCTTGATTATGTGTATTCTTTTGGAAAAAAGAATGACTGGGGTGCTTTTAATCGCAGCATAGTTTTTCCTGAAATGGATGATGAAGACATGAACAAATTGGCTGTGCTTGTATATGACAGGTTTGTGGGTGTAACCTCTATGTCTTTGTTGCGCAATTTTGTTGAATACTTCGGGCAAAAATGTGTAAAACGTCTGTTTTATGAAGTTCCGTTTCATAGGGATCTCACAGAAATATTTTATATATGTAATTTTATAAAATTACTTAATATGAAAATGTTTGGATGGATACTTAGCGTGCTGTATGAAGATACAGACGAAAATGAAGTCAGGCAGAAGTGGCTTTCCCAACTTAATAATATTATGAAAAAGTATCATTTTGAAATTGTTTTAGAAGGCAAGAATGAACTCTGTATAAAGGAGATTCCTAAACCTAAAAAGAATATTTCAGAAACTGAATATCGTGCTTTGTCTCCTTCTGAACTTAAGGATAACAAGGGACTGATTAAGAAAGCAAGTTATAGGTACGAATTATTTGGATATGGATATTGGGAGTTTATCGACAGTCAAAAGTACAGACAGAAATTGGAAATATTGGACCAAATGTTTGAAAAGTCAACCTTTCCTTTAGAAGAAAAGGTTATTTTAAATATTGCATACGTTATGTATGAATGGTGTTTCGTACAAGTAAAGTCGCATTCGTTTTATTATATAGCTAAATATTTTGATGATATATCTTTTAATTGGGTACATGCTGCTTTGTCTTCATTCTTTTTCCCATTTGAGCCTAAAAAACGTTGGATTAATCTGTTCTGGATTCTTCTGAAACTTAGCAAGCCATGTATAGAATCGCTATTGGGACACTTATATACAGATACGCCAGAAGATAGTGCGTTAAAAAGAATGGAACAGCTGAATGGCTTATTAAAAGAAAATGGATATGAGGCTAAATTTAGTGAACAAGACCGTGGGCGTGTCAAATTAATAAAACTATCTTGATGCAACAGGTCTAATTGACAGCTAATGTAAAATCTGTATTCAATTTATAATTGAATACAGATTTTGTATTTTTTGAGGCGGTTTCACTGAATCAATTGTCTGTATATCCACCATGCATAACTATTATAAAAGAATATATGTGTCTTTTTTCTACTTGAAGTGATTTCACTGAATCGATTGTCTGTATATTCACCATGCATAACTATTATAAAAGAATATATATGCCCGTTCTCTGCTTGAAGTGGTTTCACTGAATCGATTGTCTGTATATTCACTATGCATAACTATTATAAAAGAATATATATGTGTCTTTTTTCTGCTTGAAATGATTTTACTGAATCGATTGTCTGTATATCCACTATGCATAACTATTATAAAAGAATATATATGCCCGTTTTCTGCTTGAAGTGGTTTCACTGAATCAATTGTCTGTATATCCACTATGCATAACTATTATAAAAGAATATATATGCCCGTTTTCTGCTTGAAGTGGTTTCACTGAATCAATTGTCTGTATATCCACTATGCATAACTATTATAAAAGAATATATATG
>OGJY01000682.1_pt1 | contig 46210 bp, 36 predicted proteins | sample 1572231 | NCBI WGS metagenome assembly OGJY01 (sample SAMEA2582121, study PRJEB24529) | metagenome | biome: Human gut stool | place: China | collected 2011
CTCTTTCCCTACACGACGCTCTTCCGATCTCGGCAGGAAGCCACCTGATCGAATTCAGTCGCGAGCTGTGGATGGAAAGAGAAGACTTCATGGAAGATGCACCTAAGAAATTCTTCCGCATGACTCCGGGACAAGAAGTCCGCCTGAAGAATGCCTATATCGTGAAATGTACAGGCTGCAAAAAGAACGATGCCGGCGAAGTGGTGGAAGTATATTGCGAATACGATCCGAATACCAAGAGCGGTATGCCCGACAGCAACCGGAAGGTAAAAGGAACCCTGCACTGGTTGAGTTGTGCCCACAGTCTGCCCGCAGAAGTCCGCTTATACGACCGTCTCTGGAAAGTAGAGAATCCACGCGACGAATTGGCCGCTATCCGCGAAGCAAAAGACTGTTCCGTTCTGGATGCGATGAAAGAGATCATCAATCCGGACTCATTAAATATACTGACTAATTGTTACGTAGAGAAATACCTGGCAGATGCCAAACCGTATGATTACCTGCAATTCCAGCGTATCGGTTATTTCAACGTAGACAAAGATTCGACGCCGGAAAAGCTTATCTTCAACCGCACCGTATCCCTGAAAGATACCTGGAGCAAGATGAAGGATAAAGCGTAATAAACAAGACAAAAGAGAATTTACCTGATATATGAAAGAAGATGATATTTCACGCCTGTTACAACGTTACCTGGAAGCACACGAAAAAGGGAAAGAGCCCTATTTCGACGCAGATGAACTCAGCGACTTGTTGGACAGTTTTGAAGAATCGGATGATTATAAATACTTCGATGAAGTTTTAGCTTTAGGGCTAAAACTTCATCCGGGTAATACGGATTTACAGATCAGGCAGTGCCGCTTTTATGTCTATAATGAAGATTATGACAGTGCGCTCGCCTTGATCGATTCTATTGCCGAAACCGACAACCAGGACCTCGACTTATTACGATTGGAATGCTATTGTATGCTCGACGAATATGACAAGGTAGTTGAATTTACGGAAGACATCGCTGCACGGGATTGTGACTATCTGGAATTAGCATTCGAGTACATCGCTCCCCTTTTAAGTGATATGGAAATGAGTAAAGAAGCGCACGATTATATCAAACGCGGCATTGCCTTATTCCCGGACAATCTCACCCTGAAAGATGAGTTATGTTACAACCTGGAAATGGAGGGCGACATCGACGGTGCCATTGCCATATGCAACGAACTGATCGATAAAGATCCATACTCTCACGACTACTGGTTCTCGCTCGGACGCCTGTATTCCATCAAATCGGAATTTGATAAGGCTATCGAAGCATTCGACTTTGCCCTTACCTGCGACGATTCGGATCCCGAACTGAAAATACTGAAAGCATATTGCCTCTACATGAATGAAAATTATGAAAAGGCACTTGAGGTATACAGGGAGATTGAAATCGATTCGGATATGTCGGAACGTATCAAGCCGCTAATGGCGGAATGCTATATCAAACTGGAGGATTATGAAGGAGCATACGCGATGCTGAAAGACATCATCGGAAAGAAGGTCACAGCCAATGAGCCGGCCGCATACATCAATTATATCCGCTGCTGCACGGAAACAGACCGCGACCGGGAAGCATCCAAAGCGCTCATAAAAGCTGTAGAGTTATTTCCAAGTAACGTCCGGATACTCTCCTTACTGGCATTGACTTACGTTGAAAACGGGGAAGACAAACTTGCTATCGAGACAACCGAACGGCTGTTCGACGTGCTGGATCAAGGAAGTGATTATCAACCGGAAGATTACGAAAGCCTGTTCCATGCCGGACAGTTCCTGTATATGAAGGGAGAAATAGAGAAAGCGCTCAAATACTACCATAAGGTGATGGAAGTCAACCCCGACATGCCTTATATACATCTTCATATGGCGATGGCTTATCTGGCAAAGGGAGATATGAGACATTTCGGAGAACATTTCTCGCAGACCTCTCCGCAGGAATTGGTCGAATACCTGGAAAGCTCGGGGGTAGACTTCAGCGATGTGGAACAGCAACTGATGGGTAAACACATTCCACCGGAAGATCTGACAAAAGAATTCCTCAATAATAAAGACAACAACAATTAAATGAACAGAAATCTAAAAGACTACGGTCTCTTACTTTTGAAAGGCATGGGAATGGGGGCGGCAGATGTTGTCCCCGGTGTATCTGGTGGTACGATTGCCTTTATTGTAGGTATTTATGAAGAGCTGATCGATTCGATCAAAAGTATTAACGGAGCGAGTCTGAAATTACTTTTTACCGGTAAGATCGCCGCCTTCTGGAAAGCGATCAATGCCAACTTCCTGCTATCGATCGTTGCCGGTATCGGTATCAGTATTTTCTCACTGGCAAAGATTATTACCTGGTTGCTGGTGACACACCCTATCCTGGTATGGGCTTTCTTCTTCGGGTTGGTACTGGCTTCTACCTGGTTCGTATCGAAGGATATCAAGCAATGGAACTGGAAATCGATCCTGTGCTTCATCATCGGAGCGGTCGTTGCCTATTATATCACAGTGGCCACACCGGCTGAGACTCCCACCAACCTGTTCTTTATCTTCCTTTGCGGGGCGATCGCTATCTGTGCGATGATCCTGCCGGGTATTTCGGGTAGCTTCATCCTCGTTTTGCTGGGTAAATACTTTTACATTATGGAAGCTGTAAAGACATTCAATATACCGGTGATGCTCGTTTTCATTTGTGGAGCGGTACTGGGTATCACCTCTTTTTCACGCGTCCTATCATTTGCCTTGCGCAGATTTCATGACACGACGATCGCCGTACTGGCCGGATTTATGCTGGGTTCGCTGAATAAAGTATGGCCGTGGAAAGAAACGATAGAAACATATACAGACAGTCACGGTGTTATCAAACCGCTGGTAGAGGCAAATATCCTGCCCGATCAGTTGGTATGGGAAGCTGTCGGATTAATGATCTTCGGCTTTGCCATCGTATATTTCCTTGAAAAGTTATCCATGAAGGGAGCTAAGGCTTAAAAAAGAAATCTCTTCCCTATGCTCACGCACGGAGAAGAGCTCGGTCTCTCGCCAAAGAGAACCTCATCAATTATGTTAACCTTATAGGTTATAAAGGGAGCGATTCGCCAAGAGTTGCTCCCTTTTCTTGTTGAAAACACACATTATTATAGTTTTGTTCATTCGTATTCCGGCAGCGCCATCTATAATACAAATGGCGTGCCAAAAGCATATACATCTATTTATCAACCATATACTATTTCAACATCAAACAGGTTATGTCAAATAATTAGACACTAACGTCTAATTATTTGACAATCTAAATCAATTTATCTCACATCATACCTTGTAAAGAAATAAAAACAAGCCATGAACAGCACGGCGATCGTTACGATCATCGCAATCAGGTAGCCACTGATAAACTCGATACGCTGACCGAAAGAAGCGATCTGTTCCTGGTATTGCGGGATCTGATCGATAGCGACAGGCTTTTTGCTGGTGGAATAATCCTCATAAGGGTTATACCAATGCGGACTGTCGGCATCTTTCGCATCAATATCCTTGAACCATTGCAAGAACCTCTCCTGGAAAATATGCAGGTCATTCCAGTTCTTCTGGAAACGTAGGTAACCACCTCCCAGGAATGCCTCATTCATATAATCGAACTGCGCAATCGGTGAAAGTAACGTGAAATTACGGGTCTGCTCGAACTGACGGAATTGTTGCAGGTAATAGGCATCATTATACTTCTTATCGCTATTCATCAAATTGGTCTGGTTATTTGCACGCAACTCATGCCGGGGATAAAACGGATCATTACCACTAGACGACCAACTTCCCTCCGGTGCGTTACGGTTAATATCATAAGAAGCTTCGTGGCGTTTCTGAGCCACTTCGTCTGATGTCGGTATGCTGAATAACTTCTTTGCCCAGAATACAGAGGTATTAGGAATGATAACCGCAGCAAACAACCAGAAGCAAAGAGAAATAAGCAAGCTGATATTTGAATAACGTGTTACCACCGACGACAACAAACCAAAAACAGCAAAAGTAGTAATGAATAAAAGACTGATCAATATAAACCCGGCAGTCTCGATCAGAAAGTTACCGTTCAACTGCACCTGGCCGGAAACAGCCAGAATAAGCAGGCTGATCATAATACCGATCAACTCCATGAGTCCTACCACTGTAACGATACTCAAAAGCTTGCTGCACAGGAAAGTACGACGGGGTACGGCATTTGAAAAGACCAAAGCCAACGTCCTCTCCTCTTTCTCCCCCGAAATGGCATCAAAAGCAAAAAGTAAAGTAATAAAGCTCAGGAACATGGAAACAATAAACGCCCAGCTCAAACTGTCTCCTTTACTCAACAAAGGATTATTACTGTCATGGCGTACCGAATAATCGAACACATTATAGGCACTATAACGGATGCGGTTAGGCAAATAGTTTTCCTTACAATCGGCAACTATACTGTTTTCGCGTGGAGAAGTGACAAAATAATTAGGCACCGTCGCCACCTTCGATACATTCTCGGCAAGTTTACCTATTGTTTCCTGCTGTGCTTTGCTATACTGGGCATAGTTCTTATGCAGATCCTTAAAAGAGGAAACAAATGAAATGCTACCCAAAGCAAACACTAACACAACAATCACAAAAGAAACCTGGAAGCGCAGGCTATACAGATAGTTCTGCAATTCCCGTATATATAAAGTTGTAAACATAACTGTAAGTATTTATTATCTGACATCATATTTCATAAACGACACGATTGTTCCTATCAACAAAACGACCGCCAATCCCAGTAAGGCCGATAAGCGCCCCAACGCATCACCCAAAGCTACTGAAAGCGTTGCCTGCCCGGGGACATAACGGGGAAGGCTACTCGTATCAGGATATGGAAATTCACTATACCCTCTATCATACTTCTTCCAGGCTGTTTCATCCCCCGAGTCCAGTTCCGCCTGTGTCGGAAACTCTTCCAGGGGTTGAGGAGTAAAGTAAGTCGTAGATTCAAACAACTTCTGATCCTTAAAATAGGTAATAACGCTCTCGCGGTAATTGCGCACACTCTCCATATATTTAAGAAAACTACCCGCATTAGTACGACACAGAGCTTCTGTCGTCTGGGCAAACAGTTCAGAAGGCGACAGCCAGGCGATAACCTGTTGCAATTGTTGCTGACGCAACAGACCATCCATATAATTCCGTTGCAAAGCCCATTTCTTATCCGCATTATTCAGCATAACAGGGATTGCCCAAATCTGCAACTGCTGATGAAACAAAGCCGTCTCTCTCGGCCCGCCAGCCATTTCAAACCATCCTTTCTCATCCATATTGGCATTATTATAGTTTCTACTCTTCATATTGATCCTTTGAGCAATGCGCGGTGTTTCCTCTCTCTCCTCCTTACGAAAAGTATCGTCATAATCCAGCATGGCGGCCTGTACGTTATCATACAAGGGTGCTTTTGAAATACTCTGTGCCAGATAAGTCGCTATGTTAGGCATCAGGAAAAGGAACCATATCCAGCACAGCAAGCTGATAATAATGGATGAAGACGAATGTGTCACCCTGCTGGAAATGAACATTCCCAACAAAAGGAATACCATCATATAGATAACCGACGTCAGCAAGAGCAGTAATAACCCGCCCCAGTCGGAAGCAGAGAATGAAACCTCCGGATTAACCACAATAATAAGGCAAGCCAGCAGGTAACAGAATAGCAGGATAGGCAGCAACGTAAGCAACAACCCTAATAACTTTCCTATCAGGAAAGAGATACGGCTTACCTGTCCTGTAAAAGTCAGCTTCATTGTCCCGTCTTCCCGCTCCCGGGTGATGGCGTCATACGAAAAGACGAGTGCCAGTAACGAGATCAGGATAGCGATCACTTTAGAAAAGTCTATGGAGAAGAAAGCATTCAGTAACGGGTTGTCGCGGGTAAGGGTATGTCCTTCCGGAAATAGCGGATATTCCCAGAAGAGTATTTTTACCTTATTCCCGATATTGCTGATAATACCTGTACTGAATATGCTCAGCGGCTCCGGCTCCTGAACCACGGTCGGACGTACAGCCGACCATACCCGGCTCTCTTTCATTTCTCTATCCGCCTGTGCCTGCTCTATCTTATAGACACGCACTTGATTCTCGTAATTATCCACACTGACGATCACCGTAAACGGTATCACCAGTAGGCACAGCACAAACCCTATAATAAACCTGACCGACAACAAGTTCAGCAGGAAATCTTTCTTTGCTATTAACCAAATCATAGTATATATGTATTATATCGTTTGTACTCTTATTCTATGACAGCTTCCTGCATATAATCCAGATAGATACGTTCCAGGTCATCCTGAAGGAATTCTTCACGGCTACGAAGCATCACCAGACGACCTTCTTTCATGATACCGACGCGGTCGGCCACCGCTTTGGCACGGAACAGGTCGTGGGTACACATCAGGATACTCTTTCCGGCGTTGCGCAGGTTGATCAGTATCTGCATCAGTTCGGCTGCACTCTTGGGGTCGAGGCCGGTAGTCGGTTCGTCCATCACGATATTGTCGGCATCCTTGATGATGGCGATCGCCAGACCGACTTTCTGGCGCATACCTTTGGAGAAGGTCTTCAGTTTACGTTCGAAGGCTTCTTCCTGAAGGCCGACACGGCGCATGACGTTATAATAGTCCGTCTTTGTCAGGTTCGGCTTCCCACCCAGACGGGCGAAGAAGTCGAGATTCTGACGGGCGGTGAAGTTGCCGTACAACATCACATTCTCGGAAACGAAAGCGACGTGGTTCTTTGTTTCCAGCGGGTTTTCCATTACGTCGATACCGTCTATCAGGGCATGACCGGAAGTAGGTTCGATAAAGTTGAGGAAGATATTGATAGAAGTGGTCTTCCCCGCCCCGTTGGCACCCAGTAAAAAGAAGATCTCACCCGGTTTGATTTCCAGGTTCAGTGAATCGAGGGCCAGGTTGCCGTCTTCATATCTCTTTGTCAAATCGATTGCTTGTAGCATAATGTTTATGTTTTAATTTCAATTGTTATTATTCTTATTTTTGTTATTACTTTTCTCTTGAAAGAAAAGTAATCAAAAGTTCAAGGCTACATCTGCCTCGCTACTCCGCCTCCTACGTTCGCTGTCGCCTCCGAACTCGCTTCGCTCAAACAGCGGATGCTCCGGGCGCTCACTCCGGCTGCTACGCTTTACGCTCGCCAGCTGATGCCTTTTTAGGAAGTTTCACTTCCTCTGGGGATTGCCGACACCGACACCTATATAACAGGCAGTGTCGGCCATCCCCAAAGAACGCAACGCGTTCTATGAAAGGCATCAGCGGATGAACGTCCGCGAAGGAAGAAGACGAAGCTTCAGGAGCATCTGCTGTTTGAGCGAAGCGAGTTCAGATGCGACAGCGTAGTCTTCTTCCGTAGCAGTGAAGCCGGTGCAGCCTTGATCTTTTGGTTACTTTTCCATCAAGGGAAAAGTAACTATCTTTTGCTGAGCTTCATGCCGAACCAAACGATTCCCCCGACAAAGCCGATGAGCAACAAGATCAGGAAAATGGTTCCGATGATGGAAGTGGAAGCATTTACCTGGATGCGGACAGTCTTGTCTTCGGTATCCACCTTGCGGTTATCGGCCATTGCTTCGGTCTTGATCTTTACTTCCTGGGCACCTACTCCACCGTCCGACGGCGGGATGATGGTAACCTTCACGGTCAGTTCCTTTTCCGGTTCGAGGCTGCTGATCACATCCGGTTCGATACGGGTATCCCATCCCAGCGGTTTCTCCGTTGTCAGCTTGATGTTATCCAGGCGGCGGGTTCCTCCGTTGCGGACGATCACGTCCATAGCCACTTCTTTTCCGACAGTCGTTTCATGATAGAGGTTATTTGCACGCACTTCAATCTTTCCTTTTCCACGGGGGATGATCTCCAGGTTTTCGCTTCCGGCCTTTTCACCGTTGGCGGCGGAAACTGTCTGTACCTGGAATTTTATCGGCTTGTCGATCACTACCTGCTGATCGTCGCGATCCGGCAAATATACTTGCAAAGATAACTTCTTTATGTTTACCCCCTGTGCAAATTTGATCTGAGTCACTTTACTTTCGCCATCGGTAAAGTCGTAGCTTATCTGGCGCGGCAGATCGAGGATCTCCAAACGGTAGACATCATCCGAAGTGGAGAAACGTTCAAGGGTCAGGTCGTAAGTCGCCTTACTGCTCAGGTCGGCTTCCTGACTGAACTGCATGGACGAGATATCGATCACATTCACACTGGCATCCTTCTTCAGATAGATATTCTTTTCATCTTTCCGGTTATTGTAATTCAGCGCCACCGTCAGGTTCTCGGCATCCTTCAGCAGTTCGAAGTCGGCAGTCGCCACCTTTCCCAACTCGATAAACGGGACACGGAACTCGTAGGGAGAACCGATAATCGTTTTCGACTCGTTATCTACTAACGATACATATATATTATATATTTTACCGGAACGCATTTCAGGGGTGAAAACGTCGAAGTGTTCCTGGAACTGGTTCAGGTACTCCTCGTTTCCTTCGAGGGCACTCTTCAACGTGATCTTCACCTTGCGCTCGCCCCGCTGATCCTGATACTTCACGGCACGTTCTACGGTGATGTAACTCTGCTGCGAGATCAGTTTAAGGATCAGCTTCTGATAGTCTACCTCCTTACTCAGCAGCTCATTCTTCGAGCGGTTGAAGTCGTTGGCAGAGATGGCTTTTTCATTGTACAACTTCGTGTCGTTCTGATACTTCTGTTTGGCCACTTCATAATCGGCACGCGTCTTCTTCAAGTCGAGCAACAGGGCTGCTTCGCTATTCTCCTGTGCCCGGACGCTGAACGACAGCATCAGGAAAGCCAGCAATACTGGCAGTGTTTGAATCATTTGTTTAATCATTGTCGTATTCATTATATATATTTATCTTTCCGATAGGGAACTTCTAACTCAAAAGTGCCCTGTAACTAGTATTTTTCTCCTATATTCTTTTGCTTTTGAGCATGCTCAAAATTAATTTCGGGCTTGCTAAAAATCAATTTCGAGCTAGCTCAAAATTAAATTCATGCATGCTCAAAAGTATACTTCCTCGTATATTTTGAACTAATAAGTCACTATCCGAGAATTAGTTGTTGCTTACTTTCCGGCTAGTTCCTTGTCTTCCGGCATGAAACTGCGGTTATGTTCGAAGTCATACATCGTCTTCCGGTTCAGGTCGGCTACTGATAACCGGTAAGTGATATAACTGTCTATATAAGCCAGTTGCACCTGCGAAAGACGCTCCTGCTCGATAGAAAGTTCCTGGCTCGTCATATCTCCGTTCTCAAAACGCATCTGGCTGATACGGTAGCTCTGTACGGCTACTTCCTGGTTGCGGCGGTTGATGCGGTAACGCTTCTCGGCTTCATACACGCTGCGTACTATCTCGCGGATTTCCTGTTCGATGGTTCTTTTGGTGTTGTCGAGGTTCAGTTCGCGTTGCTTCAGGCGGACTTGTTCGCGGCGTACCTGGTTCTTGGCACGTCCCCAGTCCATAAGCGGGTAAGAGACGGTCAGGGCGATACCACGGTTGGAAGGGCGGTCGCGCATATTATCAAACGAAGAACCGACCAACTGGCCTACCGAACCTCCACCCCGCGTACTCAATCCTGTAAAGTCGTAATAGGCTGAGATATTTCCTTTGAACTCCCGTTCGCGTTTGGCGCGTTTCACTTCGATGGCTTGCAGTTCGATGTCCAGGTTGTCTTCCTGTATCTCCATACGGTTGCGCAACGCCTCATCGATGGCCTGTTGCATGTCGACGATAAAAGCTTCAAACTCCATATCCGCTTTCAGGTCGATCTCCTCTTTCAGATCCAGGCCGATCAGCAATTTGAACTGGTCTTTGGCTGTCGACAGTTTGCCTTCGCTTTCCATCACGCGGGCTTCATCCTGTGCCACGGTGATCTCGGCGATCAGCATCTCCCCTTCGGGAAGGTTGCCTGTTTCTTGTTTCAGCTTGGTGATGCGGTAGGCTTCGCGGGAGTTGGCCAGGCGATCCTGGTTGATCTTATGTTCGTAAGCCAGTTTGTACACGTTATAGAAACCTTCGGTTACATTATATACGATGTTCATCTGTACACGGGTGAAATAGCAGGTGCTCTTCCGAAAGTCGAGTTCTGCCACCTTCATATTCTCTTTCAGCTTATTGGCGGTGAAGATCGGCTGGTTGAAGGAGAGGGCGAAACGGCTGTAGACCTGGTCGCGTTCCAGTTCTTCGTAATCCTTTTGTGAAAGCGTGGTACGGTAATTCTCCCAATACATTTTAGATGACAGGGCGAAGTTACCGCCGGTGGGCAATACATACGTGAAGTTCAGGTTTCCTCCCACCTGCAGGGAACCGGTGGAGTTATACACCGGCAGCCCGTCAGCCTGCGACACCTCCGTCAGTTCTTCCGTCCACGAGGGAGTAAAGAGGCTGAAGTCGAGCATCGGCTTGAACTGCGCTTTCGTGTAGAGGTAAGAGTAGCGGGTGGCGTCCATGTCCTCCTTGTAGTATTTCACCGTATAGCTTTCGCCCAGGGCAATACGGATGGCCTCATCATAGGTGATCGTCCGGAGGTTGTCCGTCTCCGCATGTCCCGCCAGGGCGAACCCTATTAATAAAGATGCTAACAAATTTCTTTTCATATTATATCGAATTAAATCTTTCCGGGTAACACATTACCCAATTACCGTTATTTGTTCCTTTATACGCCTATAGTAAGGCAAAAGGCGTGCCAAAACAGTAACCGGTTGATTATACATTCCTTACGGAAACGGGGCACTTTTTACTCATGGGTAAGCGGGAAGAGCCTTACCCAAATTGGGTAAAGATTTACCCATTCAGGGATATTTCAGAAGATAATACAATCTATTCAGCAGAAAATTATAATCCGGACACGGGAAAAGCCATATCTTTGCCCAACGATATTAAACAAGTAATACCATGAATATAAAACAAGTAGCCTGTTATGTCTTTTTATCTCTGACACTATTCACTACGTTGGTTTCTGCAAAGACAAAAGAACCTGTCGATTACGTAGATATGTTTATCGGCACCTCCAATTCCCGGTGGATGCTGGGGCCTTATGCCCAGGAACCGTTCGGTATGGTGCAACTCGGCCCGGACAACCAGGGAAACGTTTGGATGGGCGGATATGAATATGCCATCAACAGCGTCTCCGGCTTCAGTCACCTGCACGCCTGGACGATGGGCGGACTGATGATTATGCCGACTACAGCCGATCTGGCCTTGTCGAATCCTTCGGTAGACTCTCCTTATAAAGGTGCGAATGCCGGCTACCATTCCCGTATCCTGAAAGAGACGGAAAAAGCCTCACCGGGATATTATTCCGTCTATCTGTATGACCACGAAGTGAAAGCAGAACTTTCCGCCACCACCCGTTGCGGCATCCATCGTTACACCTTTCCCGAAAGAAAGGAGTCGAGAATATTGATAGACCTTCTCTTCCCTACCGAATGGGATTACGGGTTCAGCGTAAAAGATGCCTGTATCACTAAAGTAAGCAATACGGAACTGGAAGGGTATGCCGATTGTCAGTCGGGCCCGTGGAGTAGCTGGAACAAATACAAACTGCATTTCATCGTCCGCTTCAGCAAACCGTTCTCCCAACTGAACGGCTGGAATGAAGGGGAAGAAAAAGAGAATATACAAGCGATCGCCGGAAAGAACGACATCGGAGTCTATGCCCTTTACAATACAAAAGAAGGGGAAAGTATAACCGTCTCCACAGGCTTATCACTGGTCAGCATCGAACAAGCCCGTTTGAATATGGAGACAGAACTGGCACCTTTGCAATACGACTTCGACCGCGTAGTAGCCCAAACCCGCAATAAATGGAACGAACTGCTCGGCAAGATCGAGATTGAAGGAGAGAACGAAGTGGATAAAACCAAGTTCTACACCAACCTCTACCGTGCCTATGCCGGCAAGCAAACCTGGAACGACGTGAACGGCCAATACCGCGACGCCTGCGAAAACGTGCAACAACTGGATCACGGCAATATGTACGGCGGCGATGCTTTCTGGAACAGTTTCTGGAACCTCAACGGACTCTGGTCTATCCTTTCGCCCCGCATTGTAGACGATTGGGTGACCACCCAACTGGAAATGTTCAAACATACCGGATGGACAAGCAAAGGGCCGGCCGGACTGGAGTATTCCGGCATTATGGAAGGCTCGCACGAAACCGCCCTCCTGGTGGCCGCTTACCAGAAAGGCATACGCAAAGACGGCGAAGATATCTACAAAGCGGTAGTAAAGAATGTAACGGAACCCGGTATCGACCATCCTTGTGGCGGCAACTGCGGCAACCCTCTACTCGACGTTTACATCAAGCAAGGTTATATGCCGATGGAAAAGGGCGTCGTTTCCAAAACACTCGATTATGCCTACGACGACTGGTGCGTCTCGCAACTGGCCTTTGCCCTCGGCAAGAAGAAGGAAGGGAAAGCCCTGTTGGCACGTTCCATGAACTACAAGAATGTATTCCATCCGGAGAAGAAGTTCGTGATGCGCCGCGACAGCCTGGGTAACTGGGATGCGGACTTCAATGTCTTTTCCAACAAAGGGTTCATCGAAGGGAACAGCTGGCAATATTCCTGGTATGTGCCGCATGATGTGTCGGGGTTAGTCGGTTTTCTGGGTAAAGACTTGTTCAACAGCCGCCTGGAAGAGGGCTTTATCAAGTCGGAAAAGCATAAGTTTGCCGCACATGTATTCGACCGTACGACAGGGCAGTCTGCCGAATTCTATATCAACCAGGGGAACGAAGTGAATATGTGTACCCCGTTCCTGTTCAATTATTCCGGCAAACCGTGGCTGGCGCAGAAATGGTCGCGTGCCATCCTGGACAGTTTCTACGGCTCCACACCCTATCACGGCTGGGAAGGGGATGAAGACGAAGGACAGATGGGCGGCTGGTATGTGATGAGTGCCCTGGGCTTCTTCGAAATGAACGGTGGCGCTTCCCTTCAACCGGAACTGGAACTGACCAGCCCGCTGTTCAACAAAGTCACCATCCATTTAGACCCGGATTATTATAAGGGAAAGACCTTTACGATCGAAGCCCGTAACAACTCGAAAGAAAACATCTATATCCAAAAAGCGTATCTGAACGGCAAAGAATTAAAACATCCCCGGATACCTTTTGCCGCCATTGTCGCCGGAGGGGAACTGTTATTCGAGATGGGCGATCAGCCGGCGTACGGGTGTTTTAAAGATTAATTGCTCTTTATTCGTCTGCTTTTTATACTTTTGTACAAAGATCAGAAACAATATGCCACTATTTAAGAAGAACGAACAAGCCGCACAGCCGAACCTGGAGCTACTGCTTTCAGAGTTTAACCGGTCGCTGGCATTGATCGTCGACAAACAGTTACTTATCGGCAATATCGTTGCCAAAGTAAAACAGATATGCCCCGTGGAAAGTATTTATATCTTCCTGCGGGATGAGAATACAGGCAAGTACAGGCAGCAGAACGAGGCAAAGAACAAACCTGTGACGCTGACCGGCCGGAGCCGGTTGGTCAACTGGCTGTCGGTAAATGAAAAGCATCTGATCGTATCCGAGCATCCGGACATTATCGATTATTTCCCGGAAGAAGAACAGGAAGCCATACGGCAGCTGGGCTCCGAACTGATCTTTCCCCTTAAAGTGATGAACCAGACAAACGGCACCATCTTCATAGGAAAGAAAAATGACGGCACCCGCTTTACCGAACAGGAACTGAATCTCCTCTCCATCCTGATCAACCAGGCGAACTTTGCGATCGAACATGCTTCGCTATACGAGATACAAACGGAACGACTGAAGAAGATGTACCGCACCGACCGTCTGGCTACGCTCGGCGAACTGGCTGCCGGAGCCGCCCACGAAATACGGAACCCGCTGACGGCTATCCGCAGCACGATCCAGTATCTGAGCAAAGACTTCAGTAGCGATCCGGCAAAAAGCGAAATGATGACGGAGCTGATCTCCGAAGTGGAACGTATCAACAAAATCGTACAAGGCCTGCTGTCGTTTGCCCGTCCGTCCGCCCTCGATGCTTCGGAGGTAAACATCGAGCAACTGATCAACCAGACGCTTCTGCTGGTGACGAATACCTTACGCAAACAGAATATAGAAGTAGAATTCGAATACTTCACCGACAACACGACCATACAGGCCGATGCGGAACAGCTGAAACAGGTTTTTCTCAACATTATCCTCAACGCTGTCGAGGCAATGAACCGGAATACTCCCGACCGCTCGCGTACATTAATAATAAGTATAGAGAAAGGGGCTCCCATCAACCCTCATTCCCGTTACCTGATCATTTCGTTCGAAGACACCGGAAGGGGCATCGAACAGAAAGACATCGAGAATGTATTCAACCCCTTCTTCACGACAAAAGAGGAAGGAACCGGACTCGGCCTTGCCATCTGTTACGGTATCATCAACCGGCATGAGGGCGAGATAGAAGTAAAAAGCACGCCCGGCAAAGGCACTTGTATGAATGTAAAACTACCGCAACGTATATGAAAGCAAAAATAGTAGTGGCCGACGACGAACCGCGCATCCGTAAAATGATCTGTCGCCTGCTCATGGACGAAGGATATGAAGTGATGCCTGTCGAAAACGGACGGGAAGCAGTGGAAGCGCTCCTCTCCTTCCAGCCCGACGTTATCTTACTGGATCAGCAGATGCCAGTCATGACCGGAGTGGAAGCATTGGAAAAGATCAAGCAGATATCCCCTAACCAGGTCGTCCTCTTTGTAACGGCTTTCGGCTCTATCTCGCTGGCGGTCGACGCCGTAAAGAAAGGGGCTTACGACTTTATAGAAAAGCCTTTCGACAACGATAAACTACTACTTACCGTAGGCCGTGCCGTCGAACATAGCCGGATGAAAGGAGAAATATCGAACCTGAAAAAGAGCCTGGGCGAAAAGAAAAGTGCCGTCATTGGAGACAACACCGGCCTGAAGCAGGTAATGACACAGGTGCGCCGGGTGGCGGAAACCAATGCGACAGTGCTGATACACGGCGAAAGCGGAACCGGAAAGGAACTGATTGCCCGTGCCGTACACGACAACAGCCTTCGCAGTCAGGGCCCTTTTGTGGCTATCAACTGCGGAGCGATCCCTCTTACCCTGATGGAGAGCGAGCTGTTCGGACACGAACGCGGCGCCTTTACCGATGCCAAAGAGGCCAAAGCCGGCACTTTCGAACGGGCGGACGGTGGCACGCTGTTCCTCGATGAAGTGGGCGAACTGCCTTTGGATGCACAGGTCAAACTGCTTCGCGTATTGGAAGAACGGAGAATTACCCGCATCGGCGGAAAGAAAGCCATTCCGGTAGATGTCCGCATCGTAGCGGCTACCAACCGCAACCTGGACGATGAGGTGAAGAACGGGCATTTCCGGCTCGACCTGCTCTATCGCCTGAATGTGTTTACCCTGATCCTTCCGCCCCTGCGCGAGAGAAAAGAGGATATTCCCCTGCTGACCAATTTCTTTATCCGCAAATATAACCGGACACTGAGCCTCGACGTACAATCCGTCAGCCCCGAAGCAATAAGCCTGCTTACGTCTTACGACTGGCCCGGCAACGTGCGTGACCTGGAGAATGCGATACAGAGTTCGATGATACTTTGTACGGGTGGCGTAATCCGTCCCGAACATCTGCCCGACCGGATAAAAGGGTACGAACTAGCCGAAGCGCAGACCGTAAGCGGAAGCAGCGGAAACAGTATCCGGGAGATCAATGCACAGATGGAGAAAGAGCTTATTATTGAAGCCCTGAAAAAGCATAACTTCAATCGTACCCTGACAGCAGAGGCTCTCAATATCAGCCGGAAGACATTGTTTAACAAAATGAAGCGTTATGGGCTGTCGTCGGATGAAAATTGACACTGCGCCTTTGCTATTCATTGGCTATCTGTCATTGTTACGAGGAATGATCTATTAAAAAACAAAACATCCCCTTGTTTTTATAACATTAGTTCTTAACTTTGCCATCCTACACGACATAAAACATAATTAGTTATACTATGGCAAAAATAAAAGGAGCGGTAGTTGTCAACCAAGAGCGCTGCAAAGGATGCAACTTATGTGTGGTTTCCTGTCCGAGCGATGTACTGGAATTACACCCGCGTGAAGTGAATAACAAAGGGTACCATTATGTGTACATGAAAAACCCTGATGCTTGCATCGGTTGCGCCAGTTGCGGATTAGTTTGTCCGGACGGTTGTTTAACCATCTACAAAGTAAAAATATAAAACAGATATGGCAGAAGAGATAAAATTAATGAAGGGGAATGAAGCCATCGCACACGCAGCTATCCGCTACGGTGCCGACGGATACTTCGGTTACCCCATCACTCCGCAGTCGGAGATCCTGGAAACCCTGATGGCTGAAATGCCCTGGGAAACTACCGGAATGGTAGTACTGCAAGCTGAAAGCGAGGTTGCGGCAATCAATATGGTATATGGCGGTGCCGGTACCGGCAAACGTGTAATGACTTCATCATCCAGCCCCGGTATCAGTTTGAAGCAGGAAGGTATTTCCTATATTGCAGGTGCCGAGTTGCCTTGCCTGATCGTTAACGTGATGCGTGGCGGCCCCGGTCTAGGAACAATCCAACCCAGTCAGGCAGACTACTTCCAGACTGTAAAAGGGGGTGGACACGGCGACTACCGCCTGATCACGCTCGCTCCTTCTTCCGTACAGGAAATGGCAGATTTCGTAGGACTGGGTTTCGACCTGGCCTTCAAATATAACAACCCGGCTATTATCCTGGCAGACGGTATCATCGGCCAGATGATGGAAAAAGTGGTTATGCCTCCTTTCCGTCCCCGCAAGACAGAAGCCGAAATCATCGCCGAATGTCCGTGGGCTGCACAGGGTAAGCTGAAAAGCCGCAAGCCGAACGTGATCACTTCACTGGAGCTCGACCCCGCCAAGATGGAAGAGAACAACATCCGCTTCCAGGCTAAATATCGCAAAATTGAAGAAAACGAAGTACGTTACGAAGAGTTCCATTGCGACGATGCAGAATACCTGCTGGTTGCTTTCGGTTCTTCCGCCCGTATTTGCCAGAAAGTGGTCGAGATCGCCCGTGCGGAAGGCATCAAACTCGGTTTGTTGCGCCCGATCACTTTATGGCCGTTCCCGACAAATGCTATTGCCGCTTATGCCGATAAGGTAAAGGGTATGCTTTCTGTCGAACTGAATGCAGGTCAGATGGTAGAAGATATCCGCCTGGCTGTAAACGGGAAAATAAAGGTTGAACACTTCGGCCGCCTGGGTGGTATCGTGTTTACTCCGGATGAAGTACTGAATGCGTTGAAAGAAAAGTTATTTTAATTTGTATGATACGCGGAAGTAAAACTGATAGTATATTAACAGCCCTGTTCATGGTATTGGCGGCAGCAGCGATCATCTGCTACTTCGCCGTCGACGACCGCCATGTATTCTTATATTGCGGCGGTGCAGCCATCTGCTTCAGACTGGGTCAATATCTACTGGGATTTATTAGATAATTTAGCAACAATTATGGAACTCAACGAAATAATTAAACCGGAGAATCTGGTCTACACAAAGCCGGAATTGATGAACGACAATCCCATGCACTACTGCCCCGGTTGCAGCCACGGTGTCATACATAAGCTGATCGCCGAAGTGATCGCCGATATGGGAATGGAAGAAAAAACAATCGGTATCTCCCCGGTAGGATGTGCCGTATTCGCTTATAACTATCTGGATATCGACTGGATAGAAGCTGCTCACGGACGTGCTCCTGCCATCGCATCGGCTATCAAACGCCTGAATCCCGAAAAGATGATCTTCACCTATCAGGGTGACGGTGACCTGGCCGCTATCGGTACAGCCGAAACGATCCATGCAGCCAACCGTGGCGAAAACATCGTGATCGTATTCGTGAACAATGCTATCTATGGTATGACAGGCGGCCAGATGGCTCCTACTACACTGGAAGGCATGCCTACCGCCACTTGTCCGTACGGCCGTAATATCGCCCTGAACGGTTATCCGCTGAAGATCGGCGATCTGCTGGCTCAACTGGAAGGAACTTGCCTGGTTACCCGCCAGAGCGTACAGACTGCCGCTGCCGTTCGTAAGGCGAAGAAGATGCTTCGCAAAGCCTTCGAAAACTCTATGGCCGGTAAAGGTACTTCGGTTGTCGAATTCGTTTCCACCTGTTCGTCCGGTTGGAAGATGACTCCTGAAAAAGCTAATACCTGGATGGAAGAAAACATGTTCCCCTTCTACCCGCTGGGCGACCTTAAGAATAAAGAATAAGTAATACAAGAACGACATGAAACAAGAAATTATTATAGCAGGCTTTGGCGGACAAGGCGTTCTGTCGATGGGTAAGATACTTGCTTATTCCGGACTGATGGAAGGTAAGGAAGTCAGCTGGATGCCTTCATACGGCCCCGAACAACGTGGTGGTACAGCCAACGTAACCGTTATCCTGAGCGACGACCCGATCAGTTCTCCGATCCTGAATGAATACGATATCGCCATCATTCTGAATCAGCCTTCGATGGATAAGTTCGAAAGTAAGGTGAAACCGGGCGGTATCCTGATCTACGACGGATATGGAATACATACACCGGTTAAGCGTACCGACATCGGTGTTTACCGTGTGGATGCAATGGATGCTGCTACCGAAATGAAGAATGAGAAAGCATTCAACATGCTTATCCTGGGCGGTTTATTAAAAATTGTTCCGATGGTAAAACTTGAAAATGTACTGCTGGGGTTAAAGAAGTCTTTGCCCGAACGCCATCACAAGCTGATCCCGATGAACGAAGCTGCCATAAAGAAAGGTATGGAGATCATACAGAAAATGTAATCTTGCAAAAAGAATATAAAGAGGGGCGTTTCTTTCGCAGGAACGCCCTTTTGTTTTATCTTTGCAACCCATGAAGCATTGCTTATACATATTATTGTTGCTGATAGTATCTGCCACAACCGTTCTGGCTCAACGAGGAGCCGGCAAGGCAGATCAACGGGGAGGAAGAGGACAACGCGGTGGCTTCTCTCTGTCAAATCTTTCTTCATCACAGAAAGAGATACCGGACAGTTTACTGGTTGCAGACAGCACCACACTGAATTCCAAGCGTCTCGTTGCTTACCGTCTTACGCCGCTCCTGGGTGAACCCTACGTTGCCCCACTGGATACCAACAAGCTAAACTTCGGTAATACGACGCTGGTCGAAAGTAAATCGTTAGCCGTAGGATACCTAGCCAATCTGGGATCTCCTGCACAGACAAAGATCTTTTCCGAACGGAAAGAGGCCCGCGACTTCATCTTCGCCGATGCATACGATTACTACATCACGACACCGGAGAATGCCTATTTCTACAACACAAAAATCCCTTATACCAATATTATGTACACCACCGCCGGCGGTAGTACCAATAAGGAAGAACAGCTGAAAGGTACGATGACCATGAACTTCGGCAAGAAGATCAACGTGGGTGGCGACCTCGACTACATATACGGACGGGGACATTATAAAGATAACGGGGATAAACTGTTAAGCTACCGTCTCTTCGGTAGTTACCAGACCGACCGTTACGAAATGCATGCTTACCTGAGCAACTTCAACTTCGTGAATTATGAGAACGGCGGTATGGCGAACGACTCGACGATCAACCATCCGGACGAATATTTCCCGGAAGGACGTCCTTCCGATACCAAATCGTACGATGTCCGTTATCAGGCAAGCGCCTGGAACCGTGTGCGCGGCAAACGATATTTCCTTACTCAACGCTATAATCTCGGATTTACCCGCGAACTGGAAGAAGCCGACGAAGAAGGAAACGTGCAGGAAGTATTCGTACCCGTATCCAGTATCATTCATACAATCGATTACGAAGACAACCGCCGTCGTTTCATTTCCCATAGTTCACTGCTCGACTCCGCTTATGTAGTCAAGGACGGTAACCAAAGTTTCCCCCGCATCTACGGACTGGGAGCGACACTGAACGACCTGACCTCTTCATGGAATTTAAAAAACACGATCGGGCTTTCTCTCCGGGAAGGATTTCAGGACTGGGCAAAATTCGGACTGACTGCCTTCCTTACTTTAGAAAAGCGCCGGTTCAAACTGGAGCCCAAAATAGAAGGATTACGTTATGGAGAATATGGCAGAGGCCCCCATTTCACGGTCGATAATTTCGACCTTAGCAGCCTGCCGAAAGACAAGATATACGACGAGTTTTCCACCTATATCGGAGCTGAACTGTCTAAACGCATGGGAAGCATCCTGACCTATAATGCCCGTGGCGAGCTCTGCCTTATTGGTAGCGATGTCGGAGAATTCCGCGCTACCGGTAATCTACAAACCCGTTTCAAGCTATTCAAGAAAGATGCAACGATCAGGGCGAACGCTTATATCAAAAACGTAACACCTGCCTTTTATATACGTCATAACCACTCCCGTTACTTCTGGTGGGACAATGACGATTTTAAAAAGATACAACAGATATATGCGGGTGGAGAAATCGACCTCGAATCGACCGGAACGAACTTGTCGGCCGGAGTGGAAAGCATTCAGAATTATATCTTCTTCAATAAAACGGGAATGCCCGAACAACACGGAAGTAATCTGCAGGTGGTAAGTGCCCGCCTTAAACAGAACTTCCGTTATCGCGCTTTCGGTTGGGAAAACGAGGTGTGCTGGCAGATGAGCAGCGATAACGAGGTGCTGCCTCTTCCTAAGTTCAGCGCTTACTCCAACATGTATCTGGCTGCCAAAGTAGCAAAAGTACTGACCGTACAGATCGGAGCCAACGTATATTACAATACAGCGTATTATGCTCCCTACTACGAACCGGCTACCCAGCAATTCCAGGTTCAGGACGAAGTGAAAGTAGGCAATTATCCCCTGATCAATGCCTACGTAAATTTCCACCTGAAACAGGCTCGCTTCTTCATTATGGCTTACAACTTGAGTAGTAAATTTGTTGAGCCGAACTATTTCTCGCTGTCACATTACCCGTTGAACCCGATGGTGCTGAAGATGGGTATTGCCGTTACATTCAATAATTAATACAGTATGAAATCGCGGAAGTTACTGGTGGTCTATATGATCTTGCTGGCAGTCGTCCTGGTTGCCATGTTTCAGTTGTTTCAGTTCAACAAAGAAAAACCGGTTCTTCCCAGAGACTATCCTGAAATAAAGAAAGAGGGCATCCTGCGCATCGTGACGGAATACAACCAGTCAGGATATTATGTGGCCGGAGATACGATCGAAGGTTTCCAGTACGAACTGAGCCAGGCTATTGCCAAACTGTCCGGGCTGGAAGTGCAGACCCATCTGGAAATGAGCCTTGCCAAAAGTTTCCGGGAGTTGTCCGACAATACATGCGATGTGATTGCACGCAACATTCCTATCACCAGCGATATAAAAGAGAACTATTTGTTTACCGAACCGATCGTTCTCAACAAACAGGTACTGGTACAACGCACGGAAGAAGCGAATAATGGTATCCAACCGATCCGTAACCAGTTGGATCTGGCACAAAAGACCTTATATATCCCCAAAGACTCACCGGCCAGACTGCGTCTGCAAAACCTGGCACATGAGATAGGCGACACGATTTATGTCGAGGAAGATGAGCTTTATTCCAGCGAACAACTGGCTATTATGGTTGCCAAGGGAGATATCGACTACGCCGTATGCGACCTGCAGATAGCCAAGATATCCAAAGAGAATCTGCCCGAAATAGATATCGATACCGATATCAGCTTCACGCAACTTCAGTCATGGGCAGTCCGTAAAGACTCCCCTATCCTGCTGGACAGCCTGAACAACTGGCTTTCACAAATAAAGGAAAGCGGCTTGTATAAGCAAATATACAAGCGCTATTATGGGAATAAGTAATTACTTAATCGTGTGAGGGCAGAATAAACGAGAAGGTGGAACCTTCGCCCAACTTAGACTCCACATGGATCGAACCGCCCATTTTAGTAACCAGTCCGTTACAGATGGCAAGACCGAGTCCGATACCTTCCACGTAGTCATTGATCTTTACAAAACGGTTGAACAAACTCTGCAATTTATCTTCCGCAATCCCCATACCGGTATCTTTCACATAAAATTTCAGGCGGCCGTCTTCCAGCGCTTTATATCCCATCGTGATACTTCCCTCTTTCGTATTCTTAATAGCATTGTTGATCAGGTTATTGATAAGCTGCAACAAGCGGATCTGGTCTGTACCGAACGTGCATTTGTCCAGCCCTTTTTCCAGTTTTAATACCACTCCTTGCGGCATACGGGGTTTTACGGAAGCATAAGTTATATCCATCATTTCATTCAGATCGACCGGGACGTAACTGATCTTTATGGCATCCGCTTCGATCTTCGACAGATCGAGAATATCGTTGATCAACTGCATAAGCAAGAGGTTGTTCGCCTTGATGATCTCATAATACGACATCCGTTCTTCATCTGTATCCGCAAACGCCATCATTTCTGAAAAACCGGTAATGGCATTCAGCGGGGTACGGATCTCGTGGCTCATGTCCGCCAGATACTTCGATTTCATTTTATCGGCTACCTCTGCCTTCGCACGGGCTTCTTCCAAAGAAAGCTCCTGCCCTTTACGATCCTGTATGTTGATCGAACAACCCAAGATAACCAAAGGCCGTCCTTTTGTATCACGTTCATAAACATATGCAGACATCTCCCTCCAATGATAATCTGTTGCTCCCTTATACTTTGCACGAGCTTCGAACTTTACTTCCGTGAGCTTTCCGGAACACATTTTACGCAAAAGTTCCCAATAGTTATTCTGATCTTCAGGATGAATATTCTTTATATATTCTGTCCAGAATATAATCTCCTGTGTGTCAGGACAGCTATTGCTACTCAACAGTATCTGAGTATCAGCATATTCATTTTTACTATCCGGGTTGACAAAAATAGAACATGTATGTATATCTCCCGACTGTAAAGCCAGTTCTGTCAAGGTTTGAGCCCTTTTAAGCGCATTTTCTGTTGCTTTCTTTGCAGTTATGTCACGCCATAATGCCAACAACAACTTCCTCCCATTGCTTAAAGAAACAGGAAACTTGGTTACCTCAATATCCTTTAGTTCACCGGTTATAGTCTGCACCCTTTCCTGATATTCCACTATCTTTCCGGATTTGATAACTTCCCTATCAATTTCACACCGTTCTTCAACAGGTAATAAAGCTTCACAATCCACCTCTAAATCATCATGGCCCTCTATCTGGGATGTATTTATTCCCGTAATTTCTTCCATGAACTTATTCCAGTAAAGATAATTAAAATGATCAGCTGCATCCTTTACAAATACCCCTAAAGGTAAATGATCCAGAATAGTATTCAATAGTTCGCGAATACTATCCTGTTCCTTTAAAGTTAACTCTGACGGAAGATCGTCAAGACCATCATTTATCCCCATATCACTTGCTCTTTTTATCAAAATCGGGCATAAAGATATTTAATTTTATTGTACTTAACCAGAAAGCAGACGATAAATCAACGCCTGCAATAAAAAAAAGCGTATTTGTGACAAGAGTACTACCTTCTATTATAGAAATTGACAAATAATATTTACCTTTACGGTGAATTTAATGATAGAAGATGAGATTTGACGAATTGGATTTAGAGGAGGCTGTATTGGATGGCCTCGATGCTATGAATTTTCAGGAAACTACTCCTGTACAGGAATTAACAATTCCGGTTATTTTAGAAGGGAAAGATATCATTGCTTGTGCGCAGACCGGTACGGGGAAAACCGCTGCTTACGTATTGCCGTTGATTAACGAGTTAAGCAAAGGTAATCATCCTGATAATGCCATTAATGCGATCATTATGGCTCCTACCCGCGAATTAGCCCAACAGATCGACCAACAGATCGAAGGATTTACCTATTTCGTGCCGGTATCGGCCGTTGCCGTATATGGTGGAACCGACGGTATTGCGTGGGAACAACAGAAACGAGGTATGGAAATGGGGGCCGACATCGTGATCGCCACCCCGGGACGTTTGTTATCGCATATCAAACTAGGTTCGGTAGACCTTTCGAAAGTATCTTTCTTTGTACTCGACGAAGCCGACCGTATGCTGGACATGGGATTTTATGACGATATTATGCAGGTATACAAACAACTGCCTGATTACTGTCAGACAATCATGTTCTCCGCCACCATGCCCCCCAAAATACGGACATTAGCAAAAACGATTCTCAAAGATCCCGAAGAAGTCAAAATCGCCATCTCCCGTCCCCCCGAGTCGATCATGCAGACTGCTTATATCTGCTACGATCCGCAAAAGATCAAGATACTGGAAGACCTGTTCCAGCAAAGCCGTCCGCAACGTGTCATTATATTCTCATCCTCCAAGATGAAGGTGAAGGAACTTGCCTCTACCCTGAAACGGATGAAGTTCAACGTAGCTGCCATGCACTCCGACCTGGAGCAGACGCAGCGCGAGGAAGTAATGAAGGAATTCAAAAACGGACGCATCGATATACTGGTAGCAACGGATGTCGTATCACGCGGCATCGACATCAACGACATCAAACTGGTTGTCAACTTCGACATACCTCACGACCCGGAAGATTATGTACACCGCATCGGTCGTACCGCTCGTGGAACCGGAGGCGAAGGATTGGCGATCACCTTTATCAGCCTGGAAGAACAAGCCCAGTTCAAACGCATCGAGAATTTTCTGGAAAAGGAAGTATATAAGATACCCATCGACCCGAAATTTGGGGAAGCTCCACTATACGAACCAGAAAAGTACGGCAATATGCGTCGCGGCCGCGGCCGTCCATCCAAAGCAGGTAACGGAGGAGGCAGAAAGCCCAGCAATCGCCAAGGTAGTAACTCTGGAAAAGGACAACAACATCGCGGCAGACCTAGAAAAGAAGCTTGACATAAGAAAGTTCATTACTATATCGCAAACAAAAAGGGGTTGTGTCAAAACGCAGACACAACCTTTTTTTATGCGCAAAGCCCAGACTTTCCCAAGTCCGGGCTTTGTTATTTCCTAAAGCTTTTATAGCTTTAGGCATAAAGTTTTTCGTTATGGCAAAAGATCCCAGTTCATTACTTCCACGAGGAATATCGTTAAACATTATTGTATAAAATAGCTTTTCATCCGTTACCGGAATGATAGCAGAAGAATAGAAAATTTCCTTAGCCAAGAAACAACCGTCATAACCCTTTTAATAATAATTATATCCTTTTATTACATGCTACGTTTTATTTCCGAATTTCTTCCGGCACAAAACCGCATGAACCCAATCCCTTTTCCCTTTGTTTCAAGTATCTTGCACTTGTAATCGGATAAAGGATAAAAACAAAGAAACTATGACAGACAGAGGAAACTCAAAGAAAGGGACTGCTTTTTCGTTTCCAGAGATATTGGAACATATCGCCGGCAAGAAAGAGCAGAGTGGAAAAAAACGTACGGCAGCCAACTACCGGAGCACTATCAGGAAAGTGGAAAATTATCTGGGCTCACAGGCCAGGTATTTCACCTGGCAGAAAATCACATCAGAGTGGGTGATCGGATTTGCCGGGTGGTTACAGGAGAAACATCCCCAGAAACCACAAACCGTGGACTTCTATCTGCGTACACTCCGCGCCATGTGTAATCATGTCCGGAAAGTAAGAAAATGGAAGCGCGGTACCGATCCGTTTGAGGGGGTAGGCATCAAGAATGTTCCGTCGTCCCATCGGGCATTGCCTTCCGGTGAGGAGAAGAAGTTACTCGATCCGGAATTACGCCGACAACTCAGCCCGGCACAGGAGGAAGCGCTCGACGTGCTTCTGTTTATCCTCTTCGCCCGCGGAATGGTCTTTCAAGACGTTTGGAACCTGCGGTGGGACATGGTTAGCTCCGATGGGCATATCCGCTATCTGCGTAGTAAGACCGGCATACCGATAGATGTAGAGGTCACTTTCGAAGCGCGTGAGATCATGGAACGCCACCGGCAAGAGAACTCTCCCTTTGTCTTTCCATTTCTGCATATAGATAAAAAGAAAAAGGACAGAGCAATCTGCGAAGAGTCGTCCCTGCACCGCATCAACACTCAAGCCGCTGTTATCGGTTGCCTGGCCGGTCTCTCGATCCCACTCACCACCTATGTGATACGGCATACCTGGGCTACGTTGATGCAGGAGAGCGGAAAACCTGTCGAACTGATCAGCCAGTGCATGGGACATACCTCCATACGTACCACCGAGCGTTACCTCTCCCGTATCTCCACCCGGCGGGTAGATCGTGAGGTAAACGATATGTGCAACCGGATGTTACGTCCGGAAACTACCTCCGCTATACTATTGCAGGAAAAAGATATCTCTGCCACCAAAGGGAAACGGGGGGCGCCCGTCCAAACCAAATCACATAAAAAGACAACGCATGCGAAAAAAAAATATCCCTTTCTTACAAAGAAAGAGACATTACACAGGATAGCATCTACTCCACTCTTCTTCAACAGCCACAAATGTATTGATTTTCAAGATACCATACAAATATTTTCACATCTTATTTTGCATTACGCAATGAATCTCCTACTCTGATTCATACGATATTATTTGTTAATCTATCAAATACGAATTTCTTAACACACTGTATAACAGACTTTAAAGCATTCTTAAAACCTAATGTCTCTTTCTTTGTAAGAAACAGACATCCCCAAACATCCTCACGGTATACTCTCGGCATGTAAAACGGATCACAGGATAAGCAAATGGAGAAATCCTGATAACATGTATAAATCAATATATTATGGGATTATTTTACAGCAGGGAGCATACAGCTTGCTTCAATTACACGAAAGAGGTGGATGCCACATTCAACTTTTTCAACTTCAAGGCAAATGATACGATTGTCGAAAAAAACATCGGTAAGCATGTACTTGTTTTCATGCTTACCGGGCGTGCTATTGTCTCATGCAACGAATATTACGATCGGATTATCAATGAAAGCGAGTTCGTACTGTTACCCGTCGGTTGCTTATTCATCGGGAAAGCTCTGGAGGATTGCCAGATTGTCACCTGCGCTTTCTACCAGGAGGTCAATCTGTGTAATCGTTACAATCTGAAGATGCTAGAGCCCTACGCAAAAGATATCGAGCCCAATTTCCATATCCTTCCTTTTGCCGGAAGAGTACAATTATTTCTGGACCTGCTCATCCTGTATTTGGAAGACGGCATCAACTGCTCTCATTTTCACGAACAAAAAAAACATGAGCTCTTCCTGCTCATCCGTGCCTACTATTCAAAGAAAGACCAGGCACGTATCTTCCACCCCATCATCGGCTGCAATATCGACTTCAAATCGTTCGTGCTTGAAAACGCCGCAACTGTCAACAGGCTGGAAGATTTCACCCAGCGACTCAATTGCAGCTTGGCAAGTTTCAAAAGGCAGTTTGCCAAACATTTCGATATATCTCCTTACCAGTGGCTGCAAAACCAGAAATCAGCACGTATTTTCCAGGATATACGGATGTCGGAAAAGTCATTTTTGGACATCACCGTGGAATACGGTTTCTCGTCGCAGGCACACTTCTGCAAATTCTGCAAAAGCCAGTTCGGGGATACACCTAAGCAGATACGCAATAACAGGTAGGTTAATGCTTATCAGGTCAGCCGGCTACTATCGGATCAAGCCCAAAAACAGCTTTCCTGTCATGATGTGATAAAAACTGAACTTTTTGTATAAAACTCTTTAACACATCCGCCTCTATCTTTGCAGCGGGAATGAATAGTACTTGATAAACAAAGCAATCGCATGTATTACGATCGATTCCATAAATGAAGAATAAAAAGTATGAAGAATAAGAAGGATATTACAAGGAGAAAGGGAGGAAGCCGCATCCTGCTGCCGCTATTCCTGTCAATCATGTTATTGACACCGGAAATGGTCTGCAGCCAGGATGTCGCGCTGAAGAGTAATCTCCTCTACGACGCCACCAGCACCCTCAACCTCGGAGCAGAGGCAGGGTTGGCCCCTCAGTGGAGCTTAGACTTGTCCATCAGCTACAATCCCTGGTCGTTCGGTCGCAACAAGAAATGGAAACACTTTTTCATACAACCAGAAATACGCTACTGGCTTTCCGAACGATTCAACGGCCACTTCTTCGGTCTGCACCTACTGGGCGGGCCTTTCAACATCGGAGGGAGCGACCTGTTCGGGCTAAACAAGAACTACCGCTACCAGGGCCGGGCGCTGGGCAGCGGACTGAGCTACGGTTATCAGTGGATACTGGATAAACGCTGGAGCCTGGAAGCCTCCGTCGGACTGGGATACATACATGCCCTGTACGACAAATACGAATGTCGCGACTGTGGCAAAAAGTTGGAGAGCAACCGGAGCAACGGCTTCTTCACACCAACCAGGATCGCCGTATCGATACTGTATACTATCAGATAAAAACAGATACATATCTAGGGATTTCATCATTCGTAACATAAAACAAACACTTTTATTAATTATTAAACACGTAAGTTTATGAAAACAAAAAACTTTTTAGTGGCGGCACTGACCATGACTATGCTCGCTTCGTGTAACAACGAGAATGACGCCGTAGACAACGGCACCACGCAAGGTGAAGATACCTACATCGGACTCACCATCCAACTACCCGTAGGCGCAGTAACAAAAGCCGTGGATAACAATGCAGAGACGACGGAAACCAAACTGACAAGCCTCAAGGTCTACTGCTGGCAGACGGGAGTAGCCGGAGGAATGGGAGTACCGACAGAGATCCAGATCAGCGATGAGAATGTTACCACCGGCGCGAACAACACCTATACGATAAAGTCGGCCATCAAAGCAAAAACAGGAGCCAACAACATCTTCGTTACAGCCAACAGTGCACCTGATGTAACAGTGGATCAGGTAACCGCTCCCCTAGGCGCAGTTTCGGCTAATGCATCGACCATCTCTGAGACAAACAACTTCGCCATGTATTCCGATAAGGTAGAAGTGGTGACTGCTGTTCTGGCCGAGAAGGCTGCGGTAGAAAACGGAACAGTTACCGACAACACCGTAACCACCACGTTACGCCGCGTAGCAGCCAAGATACAGCTTACATCCAGCCTGACCAGCACAGACGAAACAGGCCTCACCGATGGTACAGGAGGTGGTAAATTGTACGATATCAAATGGGATATCTCACGCAAAACCAATAAATTCTACCCGATCGTGAACGGCGATTTTACCGACGTTACAAGCGTAACCAGCCCGCATGATGTTGAAACAGATTTTGAAGCCAACGTAGTACCGGCAACAGCAGTACCTGCCAACGGAGCAACCGCATCCAACATGTACACCAACGAGAATGCACACGGCGGCGAAGCCTACTTAGAGAACAACACGACTGCCGTACACGTAATGGCTACTTACGCGCCGGCTACCGGGAAATACGTTTCAAACGTAGAGGGTACAAGCCCCTCCTATAACATAACAAAAGGAGCGACAGATATGAGTAAAGGTACTACTTTCTACACACTGAAAGCAACAGACGGAAACCTCGTTGCCGGTACCTATTTCAACCAGGCGGGAGCGGATGCGTATGCCACTCTGAAGTCAGGCGCAACAGTAGCGACCTTATTCAACGAATACACAAGCGGCATCTGCCACTGGGCTATCTGGCTGCACGACGGAAGCGATAAATGGGGCGTATTGCGTAACCACCTCTACAAACTGAACATCCGGAGCATCAAAGCACCGGGCTATCCCGAAATACCGGATACCGATACACCAATCGATACCGATACATGGATACAGGTTAAACTCGACGTAGAAGCATGGAATATGAAAGACATGGGTAACGTAGACCTGTAAGCCGCTCCCCGCACAACCAAGTAATATCATACTAAATATTAATTGCATATATGAACCGCCGACCATCATTACACTCATCCGCCGCCCTGCTGCTTGTGCTCACGCTGCTGGCCGGGGCGCTTACGGGCTGCATCCGCGAAGACCTGTCGCATTGTCCGCCGGAAACCGAAGGCGTCATGCGCATCCGTTTCAACTTCCTGCTGAAAAAGCAGAAAAGCGGAGATAAGGAGAACGGCCCGACATCCGAAGTGTATCGAGCAGACATTTACCTGTTCGACACGCAAGAGCGCTTCGTAGCCCACCTGTCCGACACCGAAGGCCCTTTCGGCGAGGACTACCGGCTCGAAGCGAAACTCCCTGCCGGCAGCTACACTGCCGTAGCATGGATGAACTCTGATGCGGAGGAGTTGGAAATGACAAGCGGCTTCATTCCCGGACAGACCACGCTGCGCGAAGCCACGCTCCGCCTGCGCGGGCTGCCCCTGAAAACAGCAATTACACGCCCGCTTTTCCATGGTATGAAGGAAAATGTTCTGATTGAAGCGGGTAAAAACGCGGAAGCTATCATCCCGATAATCCGCAATACCAAAGAGATCCGCCTGGGCGTGCGTTTCAAGCACGCCGACGGAACTCCCTGCACCGTCCCCGACCACCGGAAAGGGTTGAAGCCCTGGTTGCAAACCACCGAAGGGGAGCTGGATTTCCTCAACGCGATCCACCCGCAACCCCTTTTCCGCTACGCCCCCCGGGAGCATAGCGAAACAGACAACGGATTCGACGCCCGCTTCACCCTGCTCAGGCTCGTGCAAGCATCGGACGTACACATCCAACTAGCCACCCCCGGTATCGACGGAGGCGGCGAAACACTGCACTTCTCCCGTCTTTTGACAGATTACATACGTGCCACCGGAGCCTACCCGACCCAGGAAAGTCTCGACCGCGAAGAGAGCTTCGAGATCTTGCTCGAATTTACCTGCCACCCCGGATCGCCCGACGACACCTGGCTGCAAGTAAAAGTGACCATCGAAGGATGGGTATTCGTAGACAATGGAGATCAAGGACTGATCGTGCAATAAAATGACATACACTCCCCCGTACGGGAGACGGCCTTTCACTCACACGGGTGACAGCCTCTCACTCACACGGGTGACAGCCTTCCGCTCACACGGGTGGCCCCCTCCTCCGGAAACGGCTGGAGTATTCAGACTGGAAAAAATATACAAACATGAAAATTAGATCATATATCGGAAATACACTGCTTGCTACCTGCGTGTCGCTGCTACTGCTAACGACAGCGGCGGGATGCACACAGGAGGAGTGGACCGGAGAAGGTAACGGCCCGGTCGGAACGGAGTTTACCCTCCTGAAAACCACCATCAGTGCCACCGGAATCGATGACCCCAACACCCTGGGACCGGCCGAATACGCCATCCACCAAGCACGGATCGTTGTATTTGAACCAGGCAGCACCACCCAGGTGGACACGACCCTGCTTGTACACAACTCACCCGGAGAACTCGCTTCGGGCACCATGACCATCGATATGAAAATAAAGAAAAAAGGCAGCGACGACCGCCGCAGAAACATACTGGTAATAGCCAACGAAACAAGCAGGATGACCGGCATACTCGAAACACCCGGGCAGAAAGACTGGACACAGATAAGAAAAACTTGCTTTTACGGCAGAGACGAATACCTCGGTTCGCCCGCCATATCGGTAATGCACGACAAAGCCGATAATATTTCTACGTTCAACACCGGCTTCTTCCGGCTACCCATGACGGGCGAGGGAGAGATCGACCTGAGCGGCAGTTCGGCATCGGCCAGCATAAGTCTCAGACGCACGATGGCACGGGTAGACGTCTACCTGCAGGAGAACCTCGATGCGCAGCAGGTAGCCACGCGCTATCTGGCCCTGAATCTTTACACGTTTCATTCTTCAGGGTTGCTGATCCACCAGGGCTTGACAGATATCACCTTCCCCAACTCCCCCTCTTTGGAGCCGGCGACCATGCACGGTGTCTCACCCTCTCCTGCATATCTTCCGACAGGGAATTCGTCAAACTATGCAACTAACGCCCGGCGCATGTTCTCGATTTACCTGCCCGAACGAGAGTTTACCGACGGCGCTCCGACAAGCATCGGCTTCGATGCGTACGTGGAATACCCCGGAGGCGCAGAGGTACGTAAAACCTACCGGACTCTCAGTATCCCCTACCCTGGAGTAGAGGGCAGCCAGCACCGGTGGATCGCACGCAACACCCTGTATAAGGTCTACGCCACCTTTACCTCGGCCGAAACAATCAAGATCGAAAACATCACCATCACCCCCTGGAACGAGGTGAATATAGACACACCGATAGAGAAATTCAACTTTTTGATATCCCAAAGCGAGTTACGTTTGGACTACGGTGCATTCGGAAACAGTTTCACCGGGACGGTAACCTTTAAATCGGACAAGGGGGTCGGGTATGTAGGGATGTTCCATGAGAACGGTAACGCAGTCACGAATGAGACATGGCCCAACTACTTTGTTAGGATAGACGGCCGCCCTGACGGAGTACAAACCGAAGGAACAATAAGTATCCAATACCGGGTCGCGGAGAACCCGAGTCCTCCTTTCTATGTACGTCTGAAAAGCGGTAATATTACCAAGGATATCAAAGTCGTATATGACAACGGATTTTTACCGAGAAGCTATTTTCCCGGCGGCACAGCAGATATACCGGCAGCACTTGAGGGTGTACAACTGGCCAAGATAGGGAACAAAACACCTAACGAGGTAGCGATGAAATCAGAAGAGATGCTGCCCTGGACAAGAGCAGCAGAGCAAAATACGCCGGTAGCAACATCTAAGGCGATCGGTGCAGGCAGAACGAACACAGAAGCCATACTCAATACATTACAGGTCTCGTTAGCAGGCTCCTGCAAAAATATGGCGGACAGAAGCGGAAAAACATGGTATCTCCCATCACTCAACGAGATAGAGTTTTTACCTGTTGCTCATATATTCGGACCGTCCTACCATGTCGAGCTCGAAACCCCTACAGGAGGGCAGATCTTCTACTGGACTTCGTCCACAGCTTCCGACGACTCAGGCTTCATGAACACGGCGTATAGCTGGAGCCGTGGAACAGCCGTTTTTGACTTCAAGACGGATCAACGCCGTGTGCGCTGCATTCAGCCCATTTATACCACCCCATAAACATAAAAAGAATAACGATGCAAAACAAACTGTATACAATAGTGGCGATCGCCGCAGCAGCGCTCCTGCTGCCGGCGGGTTGCACGGACGAGGAGCTCGTGCGCCATGAAGGAGGTCTTGCCGGCGGCAAGACCCGCATCGCCCTGGGAATAAGTACCCCTGCCCCCGTGGATATCCGGACCCGCGCGGCGACCGATTATGAAAACCGGATTAAAGACTGCTACATCCTGCGTATCGATGCAACCACCGACAAGTTTCTGGATGCCCGTAAGATAGACGTAGCGAAGATAACGGACAACGGAACGGCAGCGCCGACGATCGTCACCGACATGCTGCCTGTCAACGGCAACCGCCTCGTCATTCTGGCCAATACGCAACGGGCCGAGCTGCCCGCAATCCCTGCCGGCGCACTGGCCACGCCGGAGAATATCAATGCATGGTTTGCCTACCGGGGAAATGACAAGAACTTTCTTAACGCCGACTACGGCGGGCTTCCGATGAGCGGCGAAATAGCTTCCTACGCTCCCGGCAGCACTTGTACCCTCACCCGCTCGGTAGCAAAGATACAGGTCAGGCTCGCTCCTGATCTGGTTGACAACACGGGGGCGTTTACGGATAACAACATCACCTGGGGGCTGGGGTATGAACAGGATCCCACCAAATGCACCTTCTACCCCCCTGGCAGTGAGGGGGTCTACCAACCCAACACAGAATTCGATAAGGATTTCATCCTGCCTTACAAGCTGGCAAACAGTGCAACCCCGTATCTCCACCTGAAGCAATACTATACGCCCGAGTTCAACACGAGCGATATAGCCGGGGGAGAGGTGGTTTCCGTCACTTTCTGGCATAAAGACCGCTGCCATCTGATGCTGAAGGTGAGAGGTGCCGGAGCAGACGGCGAAGACGGATACTACCGGATAGAATTGATCACAAAAGAGATAGCTGATGTGATATCGTATATCTTCCTTAGGCGCAATACCGACATTACGGTGACGATCACAAAAGTGAACACATTCGGCTACAATGAGGCGAGCGACGCAGCGGTGATGCCGGGCGTAAACCTGGAGTACGATGTCCACATAACCGATCCCCAAAGCAACTTAACAACAACGAACGGACAATATACCCTGAGCACGAGCAACAATATGGCCGAGATCTACGGCGATGCGAACAAGACATTCGAAGTGGCGATAGCACGTTTTTCAATCGGTAGTGGCGTGACTCAGGACGGTTCACTACCGGCGCTTACCAGCGCGGTCACACTACACAACTGTAACGAACTGGGACAGATCACACCGGGAATACCGGCGGGCGTGCAACTGTACACCCATCAACTGGCCTTGACCGGAACAAATTACCCGGGAGGAGGATTGCAAGGCGATTCTACAGGGATAAACCTGGGCTTCACCGACAAGGAGAAGAAGCGTTTCGTTGTAAAGATCGCCTTGGGCAATCTCACGCAAACGGTGCTGGTAAACCGCAACCTGCCTTTCGATGCCTCCAGCGGGTTTGTCCGGAGACCCGGCCAGATCAAATCTATCCGATGGAACCATCAGGAGGCCTCTTTCGAGTGGGAGAACCGCGCCGATGCCGACATCTGCGAACTCTCCGTGAAAGATAACATTTATCCGGAACGGTGGGAAGAGGATGGTTCCTTAAGCAGCAAGCTAGCCTTGCGGGCCGTACCCGTTTTCAAGGATCTGACAGCCGACGGCTTTGCGGAGCATACCATGATAGGCCCCGGCAATAAACTGATGCATAATATCATCCGCTTCCATATCACCCAGAGCGCCCCTGTTTATGTGGGCTGGTGGGGAGGAGTTGTAGACTCTACCGGAGTCAAGGGTAAAACCTTTTACAGCAAGCGAATGATCATGGAGAGCATGCAGGGAAGGGAGATCGAATCGCCGTGGTCTACCAGCGGACCGGCCTTTTCGTTTTTTGGAAAATTCTACGGTGTAGAGGCGATCAACCTCTATCATCAACTAGCTGTATTGGGGACATTCCCGGTGAATGAAGCTCTCACTGTCTTCACCCATTGCTACCAGAGAAACGATATCAACAAAGACGGAAAAGTTGACGGGCCGCCCACGGAGCCCATCCACTGGTATCTCCCTTCGCAGGCACAGCTTATGGGACTATGGATCGAACTGGCAAACACGGGGAACGAACAGTATCTGGACGAATACTACTGGAGCAGCCCCTTGGCCCCCGCCGTGCCCGGCGCCCCGGGCAGTGACGATAACGGGCTCAGCGGACGCAACACCGAGGCCTACGCCCTGTCGCTATACAGCGGAGGTATTTATGCAGAAGGTCTGAAAGTAACTCAATCGAGACGAATACGCTGTGTGCGCGACCTCGACTAGAGAAAACAAAAAGAAGTATAACATAAAAAAGATACTGTATGCAAAGATATATCATACCGGTGGCAGTAGCCGCCTTATCCTTCTTCCTCAGCCCGCCACTGCAGGCTCAACAAGCCTATAAGCAGGGCCAAATCTATGTAATCGATTGCACAGCCATGTCCTCCTTTACGACGAAAACAAAGGAAGAACTGGAGGCATCGATGGCAGACAAAGAGATAGGTCCCATGAAGCGGCATGATGTGTTGAGTGATATCAACAAGAAAGTATCAGCTAAATTTGAAATCTCACCGGAAGATGAGGGAGTATATGACAGCGTTAACGGAACCTGGTGGTACCACCACACCTGGGGGGAGAAATCCGATGATAAATGCATCAGGAAATCCGTAAATACCGGCCAAAGGTGGCGCCTGCCCACGCAGCGGGAGATGATGCTGGTCTGGATTTTGCAAACGAGTTTGATACGCCAGGGATATCCCCCGTTCCGGGAAGAAGGCTACTGGACTGCAACGGAATCCAGATATGATGCCGCAGATGATGCCGCTATCGGAATTTTCATGCATAGAAGCGGCAACGCTTCAGGCGCCGCGACCGGCAGGACCAAAGCGAATCAGAGCCCTATACGCTGTATCCGTGATATGTACTAGATACTACTAATACCATAAATAAACATCTATATGAACAAAAAAAAACTCATTGAAGTCGTAGCGGCACAAAGCGGCACTACGCAGGAAGCAACCAGGAAAGTGATAAATGCCCTCTTCAGCCAGATAAGCGAATGCATTCAAAGCAACGAAGCGGTAGTCCTGCAGGGGACTGGCAGCTTCCGGCCCTGGCACCAGTGCGAACGCGAGGGTCGCAACCCGAAAACCGGCGTACCTACATCTATTCCGCACCGCCTTTCCGTGAAGTTTAAACCCGGGAAATTCCTCCTTGAAGAACTGAATAAGTAAAGGTATGAAAACAATCCACCTGTATTACAAAGAGGGCCGCTGGCAAGCTTCGGGCCTGTCGGCGCGTCTGCTGGCGGCCTACATGCCGGAGCTGGTTGTCTACAAGTCCTCCCAGCATGCCGTATGCCCCCCGATAGAAGAGGTCATCACCCGCTTCCAGGGCTACCGGATGCTGGTCGAAGACGAGCATATCGAGATCTTTCTCAACAACTCCGTTTCGCGAAGGGTGAGAAATAATTTACGGTTTCCTTACGAACCGTCATAACGGCATTGGCCTCATCAGACCATCTGTGACTCAAAATACGAGGAATATAAAGACTTATTATTACTTAATGAGTCAAAAAATAGTCGCATAGACAAAAAAAGAGGTATGAATATTTATAAAAAAAGGAGATATACCCTAAAGCATATCTCCTTTATATAAATGTATATTCTCTGTTTATCCGTTCATAGAAGCCAAAAACTCCATATTGTCATAAGTCTGCTCCATACGTTTCTTCACAAACTCCATTGCTTCAAGTGAGTTCATATCCGACAGATACTTGCGGAGGATCCACATACGATTCAATGTACTTTCATCCTGCAACAGATCGTCGCGACGAGTACTTGAAGCAGTGATATCGACAGCCGGATAGATACGTTTGTTCGACAGTTTGCGGTCGAGCTGCAATTCCATGTTACCTGTGCCCTTGAATTCTTCAAAGATAACATCATCCATCTTGGAACCAGTTTCAGTCAACGCTGTTGCCAGGATCGTCAGGCTACCGCCGTTTTCAATGTTACGGGCAGCACCGAAGAAACGTTTCGGCTTCTGCAGGGCATTCGCATCCACACCACCGGAAAGAACCTTACCGGATGCAGGCTGAACGGTATTATAAGCACGTGCAAGACGTGTGATAGAGTCCAACAGAATTACTACATCGTGGCCACATTCCACCATACGTTTTGCCTTGTTCAGAACGATTTCGGCAATCTTTACGTGGCGTTCTGCCGGTTCGTCGAAAGTAGAAGCGATCACTTCGGCATCTACGCTGCGAGCCATATCGGTTACTTCCTCCGGACGTTCGTCGATCAGCAGGACGATCATGTACACTTCCGGATGGTTGGCTGCGATTGCGTTAGCGATATCTTTCAGCAACATGGTCTTACCGGTCTTGGGCTGTGCCACGATCAGACCACGCTGTCCTTTACCGATCGGCGAGAACAAGTCTACAACGCGAACGGAAATATTATCGTTCACCTTCGGAGCCTTACGTGCGGTAAGCATGAATTTTTCGTCGGGGAAAAGCGGTGTCAGGTGATCGAAAGGAACGCGGTCGCGCACGTCTTCCGGCGAACGGCCGTTGATCTTGTCCACTTTTACCAGCGGGAAATATTTTTCACCTTCCTTCGGAGGACGGATAGCACCTTCCACCACGTCGCCTGTCTTCAAACCAAACAGCTTGATCTGCGACTGCGATACGTAGATATCATCCGGAGAAGTCAGATAGTTATAATCAGAAGAACGCAGGAAACCATAACCATCCTGCATCATTTCCAATACGCCGGTTCCTGTCAGGATACCGTCAAATTCGTATTGTTTTTCCTGCGGTGCATTGTTATTGTTGCGCTGGTTGTTGTGGTTGTTCTGATTGTTCTGTCTGTTGTTAGGACGAGGAGTGTTTTGCTGCTGCGGTTGCGGGGCGGCTTCCTTTTCAGGCTGTGCTGCCTTTTCCTGTGGTTGCGGCTTGGCTGGTGAAGGAGAGAACGGGAAGAGCTGGTCGAGAACCGATTTTGTATCGGGATGTCTGAACACCACTCTTTTTGGTTCGTTTTCCGATGCCGGAGCCTCGTTTGCCGGAGCTTTAGAAGCCGGGACTGCCGGAACTTCGGGAACTTCAGGCGCTGCTTCCACTACAGGCAACTCTTCGGGAGCACCTTCCACAACAACCGGAGGTAACAATGGTTTTTCCACTGCAGGAACTTCCGCCGCAACAGTCTGGAGAGTTTTTGAAACTACCACTTCGTCCGTATCGTTAGCAGGAGCAACCGCACCGGCTACTTTTTCCTTTTTCTCGATACGAACTCTTTTCTTACGATCAGGTTGTTCCTTCTTTTCTGCAGCAACTGCTACTTTCTTTTCTTCAACGGGTTTTGCCGCTTCCGGAGCCGGAGCTGCTGCAACGTCTTCTGTTTTCGCTGCTTTCACTTTGCTTTCAGCCTTAGGAGCTTTGGCTGCCGCCGTTTTAGGTGTTTTCTTCGCTTTCGTCTGCTTTTCAGCTTTCTTAGCCTCTTTTTCTTTCTCCTTTTCTGCCTGTTGACCTGCGTAAGAGATAGCTTGCTCATCAAGAATACGGTAAACAAGTTCTTCTTTTTTCAAAGAACTTATTTTCTTAATTCCCAACTCTTCCGCTATACTCTGCAATTCAGGAAGGAGTTTTTCATTTAGTTCTAGAATGTTATATTTCTGCATATTGAGAAGTGAGTAATAAAAACGGTAGACGATAAAAGATTGTACAACACGTGCTTACCGCTATCATTGTATCTTAATAGTTTTTGATAATAAATAAATTTCAATGTAAATAACCGGATTGTTTAGCTAATTTGAATCATTAGTAACACATCTGCGGAGTAAATCTTTGCAAATGTAAGAACATTTTTAGTTATTCTATTATTTTTGTCGAAAAAAAATTCACAACCAGCACGCTCTTAGTCTCTTTGTCGATACAAAAGCGATTATCGGAGCGCTCTCCCACAATCCAGAGAATGTTTTCGCCGCTACAGAGAAGCCATGTCTGCTCTTTATCTATACGGCTGAATTTATGATCTGAAAAATAATCGCTCAGTTTCTTACGGCCTTTCATTCCAAAAGGAATAAACCAGTCTCCTTCTTTCCATTTACGAAGTGTCAGGGGAAAAGAGAGTTTGTCGTAATCAAAATAAGCGATATGCTTATCCTTTCGGATATTGAAGTCACTATTAATAACAATCTTCTGGAAAGAAAGTTCAATAGGGCCACGCCAGATATCCTCCAGAACATCGTCGGCGGTAAAGGTATATTCCTGTATTTCTTCCTTACCGACCGGAGAAAGCAACAGGTATTCGCGGTCTTTCAGCAACCGGTAATCGGACGAATAAAACATCTTGCCGGGTTCTTTTGCCAGCGAACGGAATATATCATCGGCCACCTGCCGGGTAAAGCCATATGGTTTCAGCAACTCGTACAGAATAGTTGCAGGCGAAGGATAGTCCGTCAGCCGAGCTATCGGAATACGGTCTCCCTTCTCCACCAATTGTCTGCGGGCTTCTTCCACGACATACAGATAGATAGCTTCTGTTTCGGCCAGATGATCGGCTGTACGTGCGATAGAGGCCTTTACGGATGGATTCAGCTCTTCCAGTAAAGGAAGCACGCGGAGACGGATAAAATTACGCGTATAGGCATCCGACAAGTTCGTGCTGTCAGTTACATACGACAAATGCTGCTCCTCCAGCCAGGCCAGTATCTCGCTGCGGCTGACTGTCAGCAAAGGGCGCACCACATAACCGTTCTTCGGACGGATACCTCCCAGCCCACGGATACCTGTACCACGAATCAGGTTCAATAAGACAGTCTCCACGCTGTCATCGCGATGATGGGCAACTGCGATAGCTTGTGCACCCAGACGTTGCCGCATCTCCTCAAACCAGTTATAACGTAGTTCACGGGCTGCCATCTCGATGGAAAGGCTGTGTTCGGCGGCATAAGCCGTTGTATCAAAATCTATTTTGTGGAAAGGGACGCCCAGATTACGGGCTGTTTCCCCGGCAAATTCTTCATCGCGGACAGACTCATCGCCACGCAAATGAAAATTACAATGCAACGCAATACAGGTATAATCGAGCTGCACGAGCAAACTCAGCAAAGCGACCGAGTCGGCTCCTCCGCTAAATCCGACCAGAACGGGAGCGTCACCGGCCAGCAACTGCTGTTTCTCTATGTATGCACGAACGATATTCCTCATTTGCCATATAAAATTATGGCTTTAGCCAAACATATTTCAGCTAAAGCCATAAGCTTTTTATTTACTGTGTCAGTATTTATTCTTCTACACCAGCCAATTCCGGGTCGATCATGATACGTCCGCAATATTCACAAACGATCACTTTCTTACGCAACTTGATATCCATCTGTTTCTGGGGCGGGATCTTGTTGAAGCAACCACCGCAGGCATCACGCTGGATATAAACGACAGCCAAACCATTGCGTGCACCCTTACGGATACGTTTGAATGCTGTAAGCAAACGCGGTTCGATCGTAGTTTCCAGTTTCTTAGCCTTTTCGCGCAGCCTTTCTTCTTCCTGCTTCGTTTCAGAGATGATCTCTTCCAGCTCGCTTTTCTTCTGAACCAGGTCAGCCTTACGGCCGTCCAGTCTTTCAGTCAACTGAGCGATCTCTTCTTTCTTATGACTTATTGATTCACCGAATTCGCGGATTTTCTTTTCAGAAAATTCGATTTCAAGTCCCTGGAATTCGATTTCTTTTGACAAGTTATCAAATTCGCGGTTGTTGCGCACGTTATCCAGTTGCGATTTATATCTCTCGATCAGACCGGTAGACTCAGTGATTCTGTGTTTCTGTTCAACAACAGCATTCTCATAATCCTGGATCTCCGTCTGATAGTTCTGAAGACGGGTTTCCAATCCTGCGATCTCATCTTCCAAGTCCTGAACTTCCAGGGGAAGCTCTCCACGAAGCGTTTTGATCTTATCAATTTCAGTCATCATCGTCTGAAGTTGATACAGCGTAGAAAGCTTTTCTTCAACTGTAATCTCTTTTTCAGCTGATTGTTTATCTGTAGCCATTCTATAAATATTTTACCGGGTTTGAATTAACATTCGAAAAATGTACGGCAAAGGTAGGGAATTTTTTCGATATTATGTTATAAAAGATGTCTTTTGTACATACTTCAGACTCATAATGGCCTATTACAGCCAGCAATATGCGGTCTTCGACATCGTAAAAGTCATTGTATTTAGCTTCTCCGGTGATGAATACATCCGCCCCGTAGGCGATTGCGTCCTTTACCAGAAAAGCACCGCTGCCACCACATAGTGCCACCTCTCGTATCGGCTTACCTGTAAAGGCTGAATGCTTTACGCAACCTACCTGGAACAGGTCTTTTATCCGTTGCAGAAAATTCAGTTCGTCCTCTTCCTCCGGCAACTCTCCCACTACACCGGAACCTACCTGATCCCAGGTGTTATTCAACGGGTAGAAATCGAAAACCGGTTCTTCATACGGATGAACGGAAAGCAAGGCACGGGTAATGGTCGACTTGTGGAAAGCAGGCAATATCGTTTCGATACGTATCTCACGCTCTACATGTAACTCTCCCACTTCGCCACAAAACGGGTTCGTACCCTCGCCGGCACGGAAAGTTCCTTTGCCTGCCAGATTGAAACTGCACGAGTCATAAGCCCCGACCGTTCCGGCACCGGCATTGAACAAAGTCGTCCGCACCAGTTCCGCATACGCTTCAGGCACGAAAGTAACCAGTTTCAGCAAGGCACCTTTTTGCGGGCTCAGCACACGTACGTTTTCCAGTCCGATCAGTTCAGCCAGGCGGAAGTTTACACCTCCGGCTGCATTATCGAGGTTGGTATGGGCGGCATAAATCACCAGATCGTATTTGCATGCCTTCATCATACACCGCTCGATATAACTGGAGCCAGTCAATGATTTAAAGGCTTTAAAGGCTAAAGGATGATGAGAAATGATCAGATTGCAACCCAACTCTATTGCCTCGTCGACCACCTCTTCGGTAACGTCGAGACAAAGCAGCACACCAGTGGTAGACTGGTTGACGTCACCCACCTGTACACCTGTATTGTCCCAGCTTTCCTGCAAGGGGAGCGGAGCGTATTGCTCTATTTCTTTCAAAACATCCTTTATCCGTAACATATAGATATCTTTTTATTCTTTTACGTCTACCTTCAGGCACAACTCATCCAGCTGCACGTCGTCGATAACAGACGGAGCATCGAGCATGACATCGCGGCCTGAATTGTTTTTCGGGAATGCGATACAGTCGCGGATAGAATCGAGTCCGGCAAACAGAGACACCCAACGATCCAAACCATAAGCCAGACCACCGTGAGGAGGCGCTCCATATTTGAATGCGTTCATCAGGAAGCCGAACTGAGACTGGGCTCTTTCTTCGGTGAATCCCAGCAATTGGAACATCTTATCCTGCAATTTGCTGTCGTGGATACGGATAGAACCTCCACCCACTTCAACACCATTGATAACCATATCGTAAGCATTGGCACGTACGGCACCGGTATCACTATCCAGCAACGGAATATCTTCCGGCTTCGGTGAAGTGAACGGATGGTGCATAGCATAGAAACGCTGATCTTCTTCGCTCCACTCAAACAGCGGGAAGTCGATCACCCACAGGCATACGAATTTATTCTTATCACGCAGGCCCAACTGACCGGCTACTTCAAGACGCAATTCGCAAAGCTGTTTGCGTGTTTTCATCGCATTGTCGCCGGAAAGGATCAGGATCAGGTCGCCCGGTTTTGCACCGAAAGCCTCCTTCATCTGCTGCAATGTTTCCTGTGTATAGAATTTGTCTACGCTTGACTTCACGCTGCCATCGGCTTCCACGCGGGCATATACCATACCCTTCGCTCCTACCTGCGGGCGTTTAACGAATTCAGTCAGCGCATCCAGTTGTTTACGTGTATAGGTTGCTGCTCCTTCCACACAGATACCGCCTACATAAGCTGCATCATCGAATACGGAGAAACCATGACCTTTCATGATATCCATCAGTTCGACAAACTTCATATCGAAACGCAGGTCAGGTTTATCGCTACCATAATATTTCATAGCATCGTGCCAGGTCATACGCTGGAACGGCTCTTTGATCTCGATACCGCGAATTACCTTGAACAGGTGTTTTGCCATACCTTCGAAAATATTCAGCACATCTTCCTGTTCAACGAAACTCATCTCACAGTCGATCTGTGTAAATTCCGGCTGACGGTCGGCACGCAGGTCTTCGTCGCGGAAACATTTCACAATCTGGAAATAACGGTCGAAGCCTGAAACCATCAGCAACTGTTTCAAAGTCTGAGGCGACTGAGGCAATGCATAAAACTGTCCCGGGTTCATGCGGGAAGGAACAACGAAGTCGCGCGCACCTTCCGGTGTTGAGTTAACAAGAACCGGTGTTTCTACTTCCAAGAAACCTTGCTTATCGAGATAGTTGCGCACTTCGAATGCCATACGGTGACGCAGTTCCAGATTGGCACGAACGGTATTACGACGCAAGTCCAGGTAACGGTATTTCATACGCAGATCGTCGCCTCCGTCGGTTTCATCTTCAATAGTGAAAGGAGGGGTTACGGCTGCATTCAGGATATTCAGTTCCGAAACGATCAGTTCGATCTCCCCTGTCGGGATATTGTTGTTCTTGCTCGAACGTTCTCTTACTGTTCCTGTAACCTGGATCACATACTCACGTCCCAGTTTGTTTGCCTTTTCACAAAGTGCGGCGTCTACTTCCTGGTTGAAAACCAGCTGAGTTATGCCATAACGATCGCGGAGGTCGACAAATGTCATACCACCCATCTTACGAGTCTTCTGCACCCATCCGGCCAATGTAACCACCAGACCTTCGTCTGCCAGGCGCAAGTTTCCACAAGTTCTTGTTCTATACATCTTATATAGGATTAATTCTGTTTTAATGCACAAAGATAAAGACTTTTTCTTATTTGACACGCTTATCAATCTATTTAGGCAACAAGTTTCAACATAACTTCAGATTATGAGCCATAAAAAGATAGAAATAGTATATTTCCCGACTATTGAATAGTTTTGCATAAGAATAAAACTAGTCAATCATGTATAAACAAATCATCAGACCTTTGTTATTTCTTTTGGAACCGGAAAAAGTACACAATCTGTTAGCAGCCGGATTGAAAAGTTACAGTCATCTTCCCTGGCTCCGTACTCTCATTCGCAAACAATATAGACGAACAAGCACTACTTTTCATTGGGGAGGGAAAATAATCAATTGTAGAATAGGTTTATCCGCCGGATTTGACAAAACAGGAGAGATATTCGATGAACTGTCAGATTTTGGCTTCGGTTTTGTTGAAATCGGAACGATCACTCCCTCACCCCAGCCTGGAAATCCCGGCCCGCGCATTTTCCGCCTCCCTAAATACGACTCACTAATATCCAGAACCGGATTCAATAACCCCGGATTGGATAAACTGAACAAACATCTGAGCAGAACATCCCGGAACTATCTGCTGGGAATCAATATCAATAAAAATCCGGAATCGGTTGGAGAAACGGCCGTCTGCGATATCCTTTTGCTCTATAAAACATTATCTCCCCAAGCTGATTATTTTACAATAAATCTTCCGTCGCCCGATGACGATACTTTTATCCGAATCCTCAATGAGTTGGATCAATATAGAATATCATCATTGGAAAGCCGTCCTGTCCTTTTAAAACTATCCGCTGACTTATCGGAAGAATCAGTTAATAAAGTTGTCGATCTGGTCCGGAAATTCCATATCGATGGCGTAATCGCAACCGGGCCGACAACCGATCAATCGGCAATACAAAACTATACAACAGAACAACTGGCTGCTTACGGTTCCGGTGGAGTCAGCGGAAAAGGGATAGGTAATAGATCACGCCGGATTGTCAAACAGTTACGAACGCAACTTGGAAAAACCTTCCTCATTATTGGTGCCGGAGGTATTATGACACCTAAGGATGTACTTGACATGAAGGATGCCGGCGCTGATTTGATACAAATTTATTCAGCATTCATCTTTTCTGGCCCTTCAGTTGTTAAAGATATGGCAAAAGTTATTTAAACCGAATAAAAGCAGAATGATATGAAAAAATACATTGAATTAAATTTATGGCCGGACGGAGCCCCGGAGCCCAACGGGTTAAATGGAGCTGAAGACCTATCGGTTCCTGGCTTCATCGCAAATGTTTCAAATCCAACGTTAATGGTTTTTCCAGCAGAAAAACCTAACGGTAAAGTAATCATCATGTGCCCCGGAGGTGGATTGACAAAAGTAGCTATCGGTCATGAAGGGTATGATCTGGCCGAATGGTTCAATGATCACGGTATCAGTTTTGCCATCCTGAAATATCGCATGCCGAACAGACATAAAGATATTCTTCTGAAAGATATTCAACAAGGACTTCGGATCATGAGTCAACATAAAGAAGAATGGCATTTCAACCGATTAGGAGTCATGGGTGCATCAATAGGCGGATATATAGCAGCTTCAGCTTCCGTATTCTTCACTATCAATACACGTCCTGATTTTCAGATTTTATTCTATCCGGTCATCAGCATGGATGATGATATAACGCATATTAATTCACGTGAACAAATCCTGGGCGGACAATTGCAGGAAGAACTAATCCGTGCTTATTCAGTAAACCTGCATGTCACCTCGCACACTCCTCCGGCTTTTATAACAGCAGCCTCAGACGATACAGCGGTTTCTCCGGAAAATAGTATTTCCTACTATCAGGCCCTCCTTTGGAGTAAAGTTCCTACAAGCCTGCATATTTATCCGAAAGGCGGCCATAGCTTTGCCTTTAAAGATTCTTTTCCATATAAGAAAGAATTATTGAACGAACTGGAAAAGTGGTTATCCAATATTTAGAGAAGCTATAAAAACAAGTTTTAAAAAAAAGAGAATCAACAAACTCGTTGATTCTCTTTTTATGTCGGGGTACCAGGATTCGAACCTGGGACCCCCTGCTCCCAAAGCAGGTG